>JAEEGK010014225.1_pt1 | contig 17803 bp, 11 predicted proteins | sample 8958771 | NCBI WGS metagenome assembly JAEEGK01 (sample SAMN16246547, study PRJNA631951) | gut metagenome | biome: gut microbiome; feature: rumen; material: SC-attached | host: Bos | place: Iran: Karaj | collected 2018-10
TCCCGGAGCAATCCGCCCGGTTACCACCCGTGCCGGCAATCCCACCATGTTCTTAATGGTACTGGGTTCCCTGGTGCTGGTATACGCACTGTTCGGTTATGTGCAGATCCGCTATCTTTTCGCCGGAACGGAAAGCGTCCGGATGAGCGGTGGCTACGCGGCCTACGCCCGCAGCGGCTTTTTCCAGCTGGTGCTGGTGGCCCTGCTGACCCTGTGCCTGATCCTGCCTGCCCTGACCCTGTTCCGCGAAAACACAGGCATCCGTATCCTCTGCGGCCTGACCGCGGCGCTGACCATCATCATCGACGTCTCCGCATATCTCCGCATGCACCTGTATATCGAAGCCTTCGGCCTCTCCACCCTGCGGGTGGTGACCGTGTGGGGCATCGGCGTCATCCTGCTGGCCCTGCTGGCTGTCATTGTCAAATCCATCCAGCCCGGGTTGAAGATCTGTCCCCTGCTGGCCGCGGTCATCCTGGCCAGCTGGGTCATGCTCAACTTGGCCAATGTGGACCGGCTGGTAGCGGACAGCCAGGTTGCCCGTTTCAACAATGACCCGGAAAACACCGGCATTTACAGCCTGGTTTCAGACCAGGGCTGGAGTCCCGAATACTACGCTGCTTTTGAAAAGATTGCGGATCCCGAGAAACGGGCGGACGCCCTGGAATTCCTGATCGACCTGGGCAGCGAAACGCACCGGGACGACCGCAGCCTCAAACACCCGACCTTGTATGACTGGAGCCTTTCATACCTGAAAACAAATTAAAAGCCCTTTGTCATAAAAAGAACATGCTCCACGCGGCAGTCGTGGAGCACATTCTTTTGCAAACAGTGGAGGTACCCATCTGGAATTCGTTTACTTTTCGCTTGTCAGGAACTCGGTCGCGATATAACCTTCGACGCCTTTGATTTCCACCCTGGACCAGTACTTTCCCTTTTTCAGCACGGTGACCTTTGTCCCGCCGCGGTAGGAATCAATAATCGCACTGCTGCTGTCGGCGGCCTCGCGGAAGTTCACGCAGACGCCCTTTTCAATGTACATAGTAGAGCCGGAGGAGGCAGACTTCTCGTTCTTATTTGCTTTGGAGGAAGCAGATGAAGAAGATCCTGAAGAAGACTTGGAAGAAGATGCAGAAGAAGTCTTTGAGGAAGATTTCCGGCTTGAATCTTCGCTCTTTTCCTCCTCCGGTTTGTCTTTACTGTAAGCCAGATAGCAGGTCATCATGTAGCCTGTGTTGCCCTTGACGCTGACCTTGGTCCAGGTATCACCCTTTTTCAGGATGGTCACCTTGGTGCCCCGGGGATAAGCGTCGATCACCTTGCCATCCGTGGAAGCCTCCTCCCGGAGGCGGAGCAGGTAGCCCGTGACCTTCGTCGTTTCTGACAGGGCGGACACACAGGGCATCAGCACTGCCAGGCACAGCAGAAGGCACAGGAGACGGATCCTTCCTTTAGCGTTCATATCGGCATTCACTCCTTCGTAACCTCGCAGAGCTTTTCCGCAGGTATACGGTCGTGTCGCGGGATGCATCATTTATTGCGGCATGGCCGGTAAAATCTCACTGGGTTATATGTAATATAGCGACCGGACATATTCCTGTCAACGATAAGTATAAAGGGACTTTTGCAGATTTCTTAAAAGATTGTTACATGTGATTTTTGCGTTTATCTCATGTAACTTTCAAGTAATAATTCGACGAAAAATGACAAAAAACCTTCTGTCCGGCACAAATAAAAACGCTGCCGGAAATTCCCTCCGCGATGCGAAGGAATCTTCCGGCAGCATGACTCATTCAGGCTGTATGGATACCCCCGTGCAAACATTTACGTTCTTTGGGGTATCACTCTGTTATAACGTCTCAATCCGTTCCATGATCTTGTCAGACAGGAACTGTTTGAAGGGCGTAAGCGGCTTATCCGAAGCCCGGGCCCCGTCCTTCTCAAACCGCATGGTGCAGGGTGCTTCCTCCGACCAGGCTTCCCACCTGGGCAGGGCAAACCCGCAGAGATCCTTTCCGTTCGGATCACCGGTCTTGATAAAATTACAGAAGTAATCACACATCTGCCGTGCCAGGTCGTAGTGACGGCCGGTAAAGGGGCGCCAGCATTTGGCCAGGGTTTCAAACCAGAACCAAAGGTCAGAGGAATGGAAAGTACCGGGATTGTCCCAGCCCGGCATATCCGGATCGAAGCAGTAGCAGTATCCCTTCTTTCCGGCGCGGGCGGTTTTACTGAGTACACCCTTGACCGTGCACTCGATGCCGCTGACCGGGGCATAGCCCTGATCCGGAACATACTCGGAGGCTTCCGGGAAGGCAAGGAAAGCCTCCGCCTTGTTGCCAAAGAGCTTTCGGGCCTGTTCCTTCAGCGTCTCCTTGTCATTCGCGTCAATAGTATTGAGGAACTCATCCGAGGTATTGCCGGCCATCATGACAGCGTCAACGCACTCCCCGCGGGTGTACAGCGCGATGGGATCTCCCACGCAGAACAGGTCGTCCTGCACGGTAAAGAAGGGGGTATGACCCTCCATGTATTTTTCATAGCTGCGCTGCAGGGTTACCGCATCCATGGCACGGGCTTCCTCCAGGCTCTTCACCTTCAGGAAGTCGAAGAACTCTTCGCCCTTTTTCTCCGCCTGCTTCAGGGTTTCCGGACGACCCACTTCCCGGCGGAAGTAGGGATCAAAGATCATGGCGCTCATGACCACCGCGCCGGAAAACAATCCCTTGTTGGCCGGGCAGGCCAGCTGGCTCATAACGCTGCCGCCGCCCGCGGACTGGCCGGCGATGGTGACCCGTTCCGGATCCCCGCCGAAGGCCGCGATGTTGCGCTGCACCCAGCGCAGGCCTGCCTGCTGGTCCAGGTTGCCGAAGTTTGCCGGCGCTTCCGGCTGTTCCTGGCTGATCTGCGGATGGGTCAGGAAGCCCAGGGCGCCGACCCGGTAGTTGACGGTGACCACGACGATACCCCGACGGGCAATGCGTTCCCCGTCAAACTCCATCTCCGCGGGATAGCCGCACTGGAGACCGCCGCCGAAGAACCACACCAGCACCGGCATCTTTTCGTCCGCTTTCTTCGCCTTTGTCCAGATGTTCAGGTAAAGGCAGTCCTCGCCCATGGGGATTTCCGGATCCACATGCCACTCCCGGCAGTAGATGTCGTCTCCCAGGCCCGGAATCCACTGCATGGAAATGGGCGCAAAACGGGAGCAGTCCCGCACGCCCGCCCAGCTTTCACAGGGCTGGGGAGCCCGCCACCGGTTCTTGCCGGTCGGCGGCGCGGCAAAAGGAATGCCTTTGAATGCCGTAATCCGCGGATCCGCCGCTTCAATTCCTCGTACCAGTCCGTTTTCTGTCCTTACCTGTCTAAGCATAACAGCAACCCTCCATGAAAAAGTGATAAGTATCTATCACATTCGACGAAGTCGAATATTTCATATTGACTGAAAGTCAATATTTCACAAATCAGCAAAACTGATTTATTTCACGCTGCCGAAGGCAGCATTTCATTTTCCTTTCGACATCTTCCAGGCCTTCCACGGCCCAGGAAGTACTTTCCCGTCATCTTTCCACGGCAGGTCTTTGTCCGCGGAAACTTTCTTTACCTTTTCCGGATCCAGGATCATCTTCAGCCTTTCGATCTGTTTCCCGAAGCCAAACGGTCCCTGCTCCGCGGAACGGAATTCCGCCTCTCCCGTTTCCTCATCCAGGTCAATGTCAAACCAGGCGTTCTGTCCCTCCAGGTCAAAACCGAAGAATTCCTGCCATGCCGGCAGATTCAGGCAGTTCTCCGGTTCCGGATATATCACCCGCAGGTAGCCGCCCTGCATCTTCACATACAAGTTGCCCTCCGCCTCGTTGTCCTTTGTCGGGAAGTCGATAGCCGCCTCCCCGCATTCATAGAAGATGTTGTTCCGGATCTTCGCGTTCCGGGAGGTGCCGCCCCGCTCCAGGCCGTGCATCCGGAAAGACACCGGTTTCAGGTAATACCCGCTGTGACGGCAGCGGCCGATCAGGTTATGGCTCACATGCAGGCGATCCGTTCCTTCTCCGTAGACGCCGTACCCATTGATAACGTCCAGCTCCCGAAGCTTATACCAGCCCGAGGAACCGGGCTCCGCCGGCACTTTCGCCGGATCAAAGCGCCCCGGCACATCCCAGATGACGTTATGGTCAATGAGGTTTACGCCCTCCCGGGTGCACTCGATAAAAATCGCTTCCCGCTGCTCAATGCCGTTCAGGAACAGGTTTCCGGTAATCCGGTTGTTCTCGTTGCCGCAGTCCAGCCAGAGATGATCCGCCCGGAATGTATTCCGGAAAACGTTGTTCCTGATCAGGCCGTTCACGCTGTTGTGCAGTTTGATGGCCCCCGCTTCCCAGCTCAGCTCCATCTTCTGCCAGCCGGTGCCGTCAATGACGTTGCCCTCAATCAGCATCCGCTCCGCGAACATCCCGGCAATGCCGCAGACGCCCGCATCCTGGATGGTGCAGTTCCGGATTACGCTCCAGCCGATCACTTCGTCCGGCCGGTGGGTGTGATGCCAGCACTCATTGCCCACGTCGATCGCCACACCGTTTGTCCAGTAAACCGTGCAGCCTTCGATGATCCAGTGATGGCCCCGGTACGCGGAGATCGCCCCGCGCTGCGGCACCGGCGCGCCGGTAGCGGCGTGTTCACAGACCAGGTCTTTGACCCGGATATAGTTCAGGAAAGGCTTATCCGGTGCGAAACACTGTTCCCGCACGGTCACCTCAATCCGATGATCCTTCGGGTCCTCGTCATACTCCAGGCGGAAGTGGACCTTCTGGCCGTTGGCCTCCACCCAGTATGTATTGTCTTCCTGCGCCATGCCGCCGTACAGCGGCACCTGCTTCAGCGGCTTGCCGTCGCAGAAAACGCATCCCCGCCGGTTCAGGTAGGTGGTCATATCGGTCTTGTCATACTCGATGAACAGCCGGTCGTGCAGGATGTTCACCGCGCAGAAGGGGTTGTATCCCCGGAACAGATCCGGATCCAGGTCATATTCCCAGACGCTGACGCCTTCCGGCTGCACAGCGCCCCATCCCCGGTTCAGCATCCAGCCCTCGCTGGGGATGAAGTCCTTGACCTCCTCCGAAGCGCTGATGACCACATCGCCATCGCCGAAAGCCTCATAGGAGATCATATGTTTGGGATCCGTGCCGCCCATGGCAGGCTTCACGCATTCCCTGTACAGGCCCGCGTGGATCCGCACCCGGGTGCCCGGCGTCGCTTCCTGCGCGGCCCGGTTGATCGTACGGAAGGGATGCGCCTCACTGCCGTCGTTTTCATCCGATGCGGCAGGGCCGGAGCCGTCCACAAACAGTTCCCGATCCCAGACAGGCTCTGTTTCCCAGAATTCATAGGTGCTGCCGTCCGGCAGAAGGGCGGAAAGATCCGTTTTCATCGCTTATCTCCTTGTATCAAAATATGATTCTTCGCTATTGTCACTATATCACGAAGCCGGCCTTTCCACCTTTTCATTTTTTGTCATCCGATATCCTTTTTTTTGCATTGTTCCCTGTTATACAAGAATCATTTCCCCAAATTGGGTAAAAGGGGGGCGCTCCTCACGGAGCGCCCCGGAGTGGATAAACAGATTATTTGCCGAGAGCCGCTTTCTTCATGTCAACTTCGACCTGGTAAGCAGCCACGTCGTTCTCGTACAGCTTGTCATAGTCGAAGCCGTCGAGTTCTTCGATCATCTCGTCCCACAGGGCTTCGAATTCAGCGTCATCCTTCGCGAAGATCGCCTTCCAGGTGTATTCGCACAGTTTGCCGTTGATTTCGGGACGCAGGGACTTGATTTCGCCTTCATCCTTGGGAGCGGCGAAACCGACGTTGGGGCTGGGCTCGAGCATGCCGTTCTTCAGCATGTAGTCCACAGCGTTCTCAGCGCCGAAGTGTTCCTGCCACTCAGCCTTGGTCTTGTCTTCTTCCTTTTCCTTGGCCTTGTAGGAAGCCCAGAACTTGGTCGGGAAACGTTCGCCGGTAATCGGGTTCACGCAGATGGAAGCGCCGATCCACTGGTTGATCGCGTTGTTACCATCGCTGTAGCCCACAACACCGTCTTCACCGACGTATTCATCCGGAACCGGCAGGTTGGCGGACAGGGCGTCATCATGGAACACGGAGAAGGTGCCGTCTTCGTTCACGGTGTAGTTCAGGCCTTCGATACCGATGTGCTGGAAGGTCATTCCTTCGGGGCTGGCGTACCAGTCGAGGAAGTTGAGGATCAGGTCATACTTGTCGCCTTCCACCTTGGAGCCCACGCCGAACATACGGGCGGTTCCATAGTAGGCATCGGATTCAGCGTAGTACTTGGAATCGGTGATCGGGATCCAGAAGAAGGTTTCGCCCTTGGACTTCAGCGGCACGCCTTCGGCGTCCTTGTTATTGTTGGTGAAACCGACAGACCAGTTGTACCACAGCAGGTCAGCCTGGCCGTTGATCCACTTGTTCATGACAGAGTTCCAGTCCTGGGAACCGGAGTCCGGATCCACCAGGCCCTTCTGGTACAGGTTGTTCAGGAACTTGGTGGCCTTGTAGTAGGCGCCTTCGCGGTCATAAACCTTCAGGAAGGTTTCGCCGTCAGCCTGCAGCAGCGCGCTGCGCTTCATCTTCTGGCCATACCAGGGGGTGATGTGGGTTACGTTGGCGGGACCGGACATATCGTCGTTGTTGTCCCAGTCAGCCCACAGGGTCACAGCGTAGCAGGGATCACCGTCAGCGGTGGTCTTGTGGATTTCATGGATAGCAGCCAGCGCGTCAACCAGGCCGTCCAGGTCCTTGATTTCGGGAGCGCCGATTGCCTTGTACAGATCCCAGCGCAGCATGGGGCTGTCCGGAACCACGTCATCTGTCAGGGAAGAGGGAGAAGTGTCGGTCATTTCGGAAGGAATGCCATAGTACTTGCCTTCTTCACCGGTCAGTTCCTTGTTGTAATGATCGATCTGATCCTTGAACCGCATCAGGTTCTCTTTGCCGGCGATCTCGTTGATCTCACGGACCAGGCCAGCCTGGACCAGGTTCGGGAATTCGCTCTTGTCAACGATCACGATGTCGCCCAGATCGCCTTCTTCAGCGCGGGTCGCGTAGATTTCCTGACCGGCAACCTGCGGAGCGATGATGTCCAGGACGATGTTGAAGCGATCCTTCACAACCTTGGCAAACCAGCCCTTCTGGATGCCATGATAGTTGGCCGCAGCGTCATAGACCGTGATGGTGATGGGTTCTTCGCCCTCAGCCACCGCGCTGATGGTTACCATGCTCAGGAGCAGGGCAATTGTCAGCAGAACAGACAGAAACCGTTTCATAAGTTGTACCCTCCTTTTAATGTATGATGTCAGGGCTTGCGCGCCCACATCGACTTGGTCCGCAACCTCAATCGTCGCACTGCTCGCTTAGAAGCTTCGCATTGCTCGTTTCGGTTGACTCGTTCGGGTCGCTTTTGCTTCCGCAAATGTCCCACTGGGACACCGCTTCCCTCGCTCCCCTCCTTCAAATTTATGAATTTTTGGCAGTGCTGCCATAATTCCTTGATCCGCAACCTCAATCGTCACATGTCGTCCTTGGAGCGGACTCCCTGTTCGTTTCGGTTGACTCACTCACCTCGTTTTCGCCTTCGGCGAATGTCCCACTGGGACACCACTCGGTTCGTTCCCCTCCTTTTAATATATGATGTCTGGGGTTACACGCCCACATAGATACTTTTTTCTCATTATTAAAGCAAAACGTTACGGATTCTCTTGTCCCGATAAAACGATCAAACAGCTTTGACTATCTGTCATTCTCCACTGATCGGTGTGGAATAGGCAATCATCTTTTAACCGCCCCGCAACCTCAATCGTCGCATGTCGTCCTTGGAGCGGACTCCCTGCTCGTTTCGGTTGACTCACTCACCTCGTTTTCGCCTTCGGCGAATGACCCACTGGGTCACCTCTCGGATCGTTCCCCAATCAGATTGGCTTCGTAAAAGGCTGTTAGCCTTTTACTGCGCCAATCATAATTCCCTTAGTGAAATATCTCTGGAAGAAAGGATAAATCAGCATAACCGGGACAACAACGACCACGGTAACAGTCATACGGATGGACGTGGCGGTAGCGGCAGTAGCAAGCGCGCCGGCGATATCCGTCGTTGTCGTACTGCTGCTGATCTTGATGCTGCTGGCCTGGGTAATATACTGATACAGTTTGTACTGCAGGGTATCCAGGTCACGGCGCTTGGTCATCAGCAGCAGCGTATCCTGGAAGGCGTTCCACTGGTTCACAGCCGCAAAGATGGCAATTGTTGCCAGGATCGGCTTGATGACCGGCAGCATGATCCGGAAGAAAATCCTCAGCGTGCCGGCGCCGTCTATCTCCGCCGCGTCCTGCAGCGCCTGCGGCACCCCTTCGCAGTAGGTTTTACACAGGATGATATAGAATGGCTGGATCACCGTCGGGAAAATATATCCCCAGAAGTTGTTGGTCATGCCGATGGTCTTCATGGCCAGGTACCACGGAATGATACCGGCGTTGAAGTACATGGTGATGACCACGAACCGGTACCACAGTTTCCGCTTCCACAGCGTCTGGCGGGTGAACATATAGCCCAGGAACGCGGCGATGATCACCGTCAGGACGGTACCAACCAGCGTACGCGCCACAGAGATGATTGCGGCGTCCGTCAGGCCCGGAATGGTGGACAGGTTCTTATAGTTGGTGAAGTGAATCTCCAGCGGCCAAAAGATAACCTTGCCGCGCTCGCTCAGGTTGTTGGCGCTGATGGAGTTAATGATCAGGTAATAGAACGGGAAAACGCATACGAAGGCGAAGAACGCATATACGATGTAGGTGATTACATTGATTACCTGGTCACCGAAGCTTCTGCGAATATGACGTTTTCTGGGTTCCGCATGGGTAGTCAAGGTAATTCACCTCCTCCGTATCAGATAAAGTTTTCGCCGCGGATCAGCTTGGACAGGCCGTTTGCGCCGGCCAGCAGTCCGATGCTGACAATACTCTTCAGCATACTGATCGCCGTGGACAGCGGATAGTTGCCTGCTCCCTTGTGTGCGATATTGTACACATACAGGTCCAGCACTTCGATGGATTCCTTGTTGAAGTTGTTCTGGAACACGTAGTACTGTTCCATGCCGTTGTTCAGGAAGCTGGCAATGTTCAGCATGACGATCACGAAGAACGTGGGCAGGATGCTGGGGATCGTGATCCGCCAGATAATCTGCATCCGGGTCGCGCCGTCCACCTTGGCCGCCTCGATCATCTGCTCGTCGATGGCGGAGATCGCAGCCAGGTACATGATGGCCGCCCAGCCGGCGTTTTTCCACGTCAGCCACAGCCACATCCGGAACCACACGTGCTCCGAGGACTTCAGGAAGGCAATCGGTTCCGTCGTCAGCCCCAGATCCATCATGATGGTGTTCACCGCGCCGGTGGAACTGAAGACGTTAAACGCGATGGAGAACACAAGCACCCAGGAAATGAAGTTCGGCAGCGTGGTCGCCGTCTGGACGAACTTGCGGTAGGGCTTGCACTTGATCTCGTTGAGGAACACCGCGAAGATCATCGGGAACCAGGAGAACAGGAGCGAGATACCGCTCATGGCGAAGGTGTTCCGGAGCACCCGCAGGATGTCCTTTATGCGGGCCGGCTTGGAAATGATGTAGTTGAACCACTTGAATCCCACAAAGTTTTCAGGGCCGATCGGGAACGGCGGTTCATAATCATGGAAGGCGTATCTCCACCCGTAAAGCGGGAAATAGGCAAATACCGCAACCAGGATGATAAAGGGCAGGATGTACAGGAATTCCTGGTAGGAACGCCGTTTTTTATAATCGATTCTGCGTCCGGAATCCTGCATGGTTCCACCTCTTTCTTCCCGAATCGTTTCGGTTTCTTTTCTCCGGAATAATGGTTTCCAGTACTTCTTTTTTCTTTTTCGGTTCAACAAATCGTAATTAGTCTATCATCCACTCAACAACGCCACAACGATTTTTTCGGCCAACAAAGGGACAAAATTTGCTTTTGGCAGTTAAAAATTATTTCCTTTTTGTTCGATTTGGTTTACAATAAGTCAAAACGCACCGCGTATGTTGTATCATACAGGACAAAGAATGCAAGCAGGAACGGAGGCCTTTTTCCGTGAGTACATTCTACGAGCAAAGACCGGAACAGCTGTTTATCGGTGGCATGACAGACCATGTCTTCCCTGCCCATGTGCACTCTGTGGCGGAGCTGGTGATCGTGACATGCGGTTCAGTCGAGATGACCATCGATGAAATGCATTACACGCTGAATACGGGAGACGCCGCCATCGTCTTCCCCCTGGTGCCGCACAGCTATGACGTCCTGAGCGATGACGCACGCGGCGTCACCGCCATCTTCCCGCCGGACATCATCCCGGAATATGCCGGCACCTTCCACGGCCTGCAGCCGGAATGTCCTGTGCTTCCTGCGGCGCGGACATGCGTGGATTTCCGCCTGGCCGTAAGCCGGCTGGAATGCCTGACCATGGAGGATGATCTTCCCCTGTGCATCGCCTATCTGCATATCCTCCTGGCCGGCCTGCTCCATAACCTTTCCTACCGTCCGGTCTATGATTACAGTGAAAAAGACCTGGGTCACCGGATCATCCAGTATATTTCCGAGCACGCCTTCGAGGAAATCACCCTGGAAAGTGCCTCCCGGGCGCTGGGCATCAGCATATCCCACCTGTCTCATTTCTTCTCTGAACGGATGCATACCAACTTCCGCCGGTTTATCAACGCGATCCGGATCAGCAAGGCCCGTCTGCTTATGCGGGATCCCAACCTGACCCTGACGGAAATCAGCGACGCCTGCGGCTATACCAACATGCGAACCTTCCGCCGGGCTTTCCAGGCGGAGCTGGGCTGCCTGCCCTCGGAGCATTTCGAAGCGCTCCGCGGGCGGATTACAAACCAGTCAGCATTCTGATCCTGGCTAAAAACTGACAAGGGGACGGTTCTTTCGAATCGTCCCCTTGCGTTTTTGGAGGCCCTTTCCCTTTAGCCCTTTACAGCTCCCTGCGTCAGACCGTCAACAATCTGGTTGCTGAACAGACTGTAGACGATAATCGAGGGAATAATGGCGATAAGAATCGCCGGAAACATCTTTTCATAGTTGGTCTGATAGGGTGAAACAAACTTGGTCACCGCCACAGGCAGGGTCTTCTTCGTATCGTCGTGGATGAACACCATCGCCAGCAGCAGCTCGTTCCAGTTGCCGATGAAGGTCATCAGTCCCGTGACAAACAAGCCCGTCTTGGACAGCGGCAGGCAGATGGAATAGAACGTCTTGTAGATCGAGCAACCGTCGATACAGGCGGACTCCAGCAGTTCGTTTGGAATACTGCGGAAGAATCCCGTCATGATGTAAACGCAGGTTGGCAGCGAAAACGTCAGGTACGGCAGGATCAGTCCCCACAGGTTATTGTCCAGCCCCATACCGGCGAACCGCACAAACAGCGGAATCAGCACGCAGTGGACGGGGATCATCATACCCACCAGGATATACATCATCGCTGCCCCGGACAATTTCCATTTCATGCGGCCGATGGCAAAGGCTGCCATGGAACCGAACAGCATGGTGCCGATCAGGGTAACCACGCAGACAAAAAGGGAATTCAGCATGGCTGTTCCCAGCTTACCGGCATTCCATGCAAAGGAATAGTTTTCCCACTGAAGCTCACCCGGCAGGCCGAAGGGATCCTTATAGATCTCGGGCCGGGTTTTCAGGGACGTTATACCGATCCATACGATCGGGGCGATATACAGGATCACCAGAAACGCAAACAAGACGTAAATCAGGACGGTGGAAGTCTTCAATTTCGGTTTGCTTTCTTTGATCTTTGTTTTAGCGGTAACAGCGGTCATTGCAGACTACCTCCTTTCTTACATCTCGTAATTCTCAGTTTTAAAGACTTTGTTGATAACGAACGTGGACAGCAGGCACAGCGCCACAAGGACAACGCCGATGGCACTGGCATAGCCGTAATGGTTGCCGCCCTTGGAGGAGAATCCGGAGCGGTACAGGAACGTGGCAAGCACGTCCATCTTCAGGTTCGTTGTTTTGTCTCCCAGCATGGAGTAAATCAGGTCGAAAAATTTCAGGGAGCCGATCGCGTTCAGGCTCATAGCGGTACCCACCATGGGCTTGATCAGCGGCAGCGTAATATGCCAGAAAGATTTTGTCTTGGTCGCGCCGTCTATATAAGACGCTTCATACAGGGACTTGCTGATGCCGGAAATCTGGGCCATGTACAGCATCATGGACTGACCCACATACTGCCACAGGGCTACAAACGCGATCACCCACATAGGCAGCGTAATGAATCCCTTGATGTCATACAGCCATCCGGGACCCTTGATGCCCACTCCGGCCAGCAGCGTATTGATACCGACCTTGGCGTGGAACACAAACGCCCACAGAAGACCCAGGGCCGCGGATGAAAGCACGCAGGGCATATAAATGGTATTTTTGAAGAAGTTGCGTCCTTTGTTGATGTTGGTCAGGAGCGCCGCATACAGCATACCGAATATCAGCTGGGAAATACAGGAAAAGACGAGGAAAAACAGCGAGTTTTTGATCGAGATCCAGAAAATCGGATCCTTGAACATTTTGCTGAAATTCTCAAAGCCAATGAAGGAATATGCGCGGGTCGCCTTGTCATAATCGCACAGTGCGTAATAGAAGGACGTGACTATCGGGACAAGCAGAATCGCTGTAAACAGGATCAGCGTAGGCGCCATAAACAGGATAATGGCGGTTTTGTTTCTCAGCAGTTTCTCCATAGTTTTCCCCTTTGATCTGTGTCAGTGTTACGCGGGCTGCTTTTCAAAAAGGCGGGGCTGCCGAGACAGCCCCGCCCAGTACAGAATAATCTTATTCTGCTTTTTCAGCCTGCTTGGCGAAATATTCCTGGTACCAGTCCTGAACAGCCTGGAATGCTTCTTCAGGAGTCTTTTCCTTCTGGAAGATAGCAACCATCTGATCATCGAAGTAGGAACCGGCGTCAGAGGACACCAGGGATTCATTGTAGAATCCGAAGGTGGCGGAAGCGTTGCCGAAGATCTTCATAACGTCAGCCAGCTGGGCGGGAGCCTTGCTCGCATCGTATTCAACCTTGGTCACCGGGATCTTGCCGCCGACTTCAGCGGTGTACTTCTGGGCGATATCATCGGTGAAGTACTTCATCAGGGCGATACAGGCTTCCGGATACTTGGTGGTGGAGCTCATGGCCAGGGAGTCAGACTTCGCGATCACACGGTTGGGATCGTTCGCGCCTTCGATGGCCGGGAACTGGAACACGCCGCACTTCGCTTCGAAGTCGGGGTTGCCGCCGTTCATCTGGCCGATGGCCCAGGAACCCTGGATCAGGATCGCAGCGTCTTCCATGTACAGAGCGGTGGTGGCGTCATCGTTGGAGTCACCGGCCGCGGTTTCCTGGAAGTACTGGGACAGCTCAACCAGCTTTTCGCCGGCAGCGATGGTCTTTTCATTGACCCAGCTCGCTTCGTTGGCATTCAGGGCCTTCAGGTCAACGCCTTCACGGTCGCACAGGTAACCGGCCAGCATGGACAGGCACCAGGCAGTACCGGCGCTGATGGTGATGGGGGTCTTGCCGTAAGCCTTGATCTTTTCGCAGGCATCCAGCAGTTCGGTGTAGGTGGTGGGCACGGTGGCACCAGCCTGTTCAAAGATTTCCTTGTTGTAGAACACGCAAGCCGCAGCGGTGTTCAGCGGGATAGCGTAGATCTTTCCGTCGTAGGTCTGCTGCGCGAACACAGCGTCGCCGGCGAAGGTGTCTTTCCAGCCGTCCGCCAGATACTCATCCAGGGGAGCAGCGATTCCGGGCGCGACATAGTCAGTCAGGTTCGGGCCGGGGCTGACGATGAACACGTCGGGGGTCTTCTGAGCGTCCACCAGGGCGTTCAGGTCGGTGTAGTAGGGCTCCAGCTGGGTGGTGATGGGAGTCACATGGTACTTACCGGCATAATCCTCGTTGAAGCGATCGATCACCTGCTTAAAGCCCTGTGTGATCAGGTCGGAGGAAGCCTCCAGGTCATCCCAGAACATCCAGGTGATTTCCTGCACTTCTTCGGCACCGGCGAGGGAAACCATGCTCAGCAGCATAGCCAGAGCCAGTACAACAGCCAACAGTTTCTTCATCTTCCTTTTCTCCTTTCGGTTTGTGAAAACTACTGCGCCCGATGCGCAGCGATTGAGGTTATTATACTCGCCGGTACGTACCATTTTCAAGCAAATTTGGTATATTTGGTGTATTTTTAGTCCAGATTGTTCATTATTGATTAACCTTTCCTCATTTTATGCTTTTTTTGTCCCTCCGGTATATTTTTTCGTTCCCCCGGACATACCGGGACTATGAAAACGGTTCCGATTTCTTCCGCTTCGTTCATCAAAAACAGCCTGTTTTTTTGGTTTCAATCCCGTTTTTCAACAGCTATAGATTATTTCTATAACTCGTTATAAAATATAGTTTCCCCCTGAAAACACGAAAAGCGCACACATTCCCCCGCAAAAGCTGATATATTATTCGGGACGCAGTACGCGGTGTTCTGCGCTCAGCATATAATCATTGTGCATTGTGCATTGTACATTATGCATTGTTAAAGAGGAGGCCTTTCATATGTCAAGAATCGAGACCCTTTGCGTACAGGGCGGCTATACGCCCAAGAACGGCGAACCCCGCCAGATCCCGATTATCCAGTCCACTACCTTTAAATATGATACCAGTGAGGATATGGGCAAGCTGTTTGACCTGGAAGCCTCCGGTTATTTCTATACCCGCCTGCAGAACCCCACCAACGACACCGTGGCAGCACGCATCTGTGCCCTCGAAGGCGGTACCGCGGCCATGCTGACCTCCTCCGGCCAGGCAGCCAACTTCTACGCCGTTTTCAACATCGCCAACGCGGGTGATCACGTGGTAGCCTGCTCCGCCATCTACGGCGGCACCTACAACCTTTTTGCCGTCACGATGAAGAAGATGGGCATCGACTTCACCTTCGTCAGCCCGGACTGCACAGACGAAGAGCTGAACGCTGCCTTCCGGCCCAACACCAAGGCCCTCTTCGGCGAAACCATCGCCAACCCGGCCCTGAGCGTTCTGGACATTGAACAGTTCGCCAAGGCCGCCCACGCCCACGGCGTCCCGCTGATCATTGACAACACCTTCGCCACTCCCGTCAACTGCCGGCCCATTGAATGGGGTGCGGACATCGTAACCCACTCCACCACCAAGTACATGGACGGCCACGGCAGCGGCGTCGGCGGCGCCATCGTGGACAGCGGTAAATTCGACTGGGAAAAGTACGCGGACAAGTTCCCCGGACTGACCACACCGGATGAAAGCTATCACGGCGTAACCTATACGAAGAAATTCGGTCTCGGCGGCGCCTTCATCACCAAGGCAACCGCCCAGCTGATGCGGGACTTCGGTTCTATCCAGAGCCCCCAGAACGCCTTCCTGCTGGGCCTGGGCCTGGAAAGCCTGCACGTGCGCATGAAGCGCCACTGCGAAAACGGACAGGCCGTGGCCGAGTTCCTGGCCGGTCATGAAAAAGTCGCCTGGGTCACCTACTGCGGCCTCCCGGGAGACAAGTATTACGAGCGGGCACAGAAGTACCTGCCCAACGGTTCCTGCGGCGTGGTTTCCTTCGGCGTGAAGGGCGGCCGGAAAGCCGCGGAAGCCTTCATGAAGCACCTGAAAGTCGCTGCCATTGAAACCCACGTGGCGGACGCGCGGAGCTGCTGCCTGCATCCCGCCAGCGCCACCCATCGCCAGATGAGCGATGAGGAACTGATCGCCGCAGGCGTTTCCCCGGACCTGGTACGTTTCAGCGTCGGCCTGGAGAACAAGGATGATCTGATTGAGGACATCGCACAGGCACTGGCAGCAATCTGATATCAGATCGCTGCAATGCATAATGCACAATGCATAATGCATAATTAATGTATATCAAGCAAAAGCATCAATTGAAGGAGCTCTGTTTAAAGGATCTCCTTTTTTCCCGGCTTGTTTGCCCTTCCTTTACTCATTTATTTGCATATTTTTGGTAATTAGTGCATAATTACCTATACTTAAACCAGGAAAAAAACATTTTTTGCATCGATATGGGGCAAAAATCGCACAATCGGTTGAAATCATTGGTTTTTTGACCATTTTTCATAAATTTTTGTACAAAAATGTTCGTACATTAGTATTGTATTTTGCTTTTCTTTACGGTATGATGTTCCTGGTGTTCAAAACTACAGAAGAAAGCGGAGCGCTTGCCATGAATCAGGACGTCTTGTTTTCGCAGTATCTCGAGGAACTGACGGATACAATCACGGATCTGGATCATTTCAATATTGAAAAAACCTATGAAATCCTGAGACAGCTGTGCATTGCGTTCCGTGTGTGCAAAGGCGTTGCTGAGTACTACAATAATGCGGAAGAGGAGCGCATGGGCCGCGGCACTGTGCTCACCTGCTATGACAGCGGGGAGGAAACAGCTGAAGTCATCTCCTGCCGCACAGTGCTCAGCGATATTGTCGTGGCCGACTGCAAAGCTTACCGTGCCAAAGGCGTCAAACCATGGACTGAAACGGAACGGAAACGGATCGAAATGGTGGAGCGCCTGATGCTCACGGTTGTCGGCCGCCTGCGCGCCTGCGGCCTGGTGGAGCAGGCTACCCTGTTTGACGACTCAGGCTACAGCAACTATCGTTTCCTCCATTCCACAATTGAGCAGATCGGAACCTCAGGCCATATCAATCAATATGCTTTTGCCCGCTTCAACCTTCGTCACTTCGCCCTGATCAACCGCCAGCTCGGACGGGAAGTCAGCGACCTGGCCATGAGGAAATATATCGATACCATTGAGGAGGCCGTCAGCCCGGACGGCATTGTCAGCCGTCTGGGGGGAGACAACTTCGTGGCGGTATTCCTGAAAGAAAAACTGAATGAAGTCCTGGCGCGTTTTGAAGGCATCCCGATTTCCTACAACGATGGAGACCGTGTGATGATCTCCTCCCGTGCCGGGATCTTTTTGATTCCCGATGACTTCTATTACTACCAGCCCGAGGACATCATGGACCGGGTCACCGGCGCCTACAACGCCGCCTGGCGCGGAGATACCGGTGATATTGTTTACGCAAGCGAACAGCTGATGGCGGAAAAAGATCGCTTCATGCAGATCCGGTCCCAGTTCCCTGTCGGCCTGAAAAACCGGGAGTTCCTGGTTTTCTACCAGCCGAAAATCAACCTGAAGGACAACTCCATCGCCGGGGCGGAAGCCCTGAGCCGGTGGTACCGCAACGGCACCCTGATGATGCCCACGGAATATATCTCCGACCTGGAGCAAACCATGGATATCTGCAAGCTGGACTTCTACGTCCTGGAACAGGTATGCCGTGACCTGCGGCGCTGGCTGGACGAAGGCCGCCAGGCCGTTCGCATCTCCGTGAACTTCTCCCGCCGGCACCTGATCAACCTGACCCTGACGGAGAGCATCCTGGAGGTTGTGGATCGGTACCGTATCCCCCATGAACTGATCGAGATCGAGCTGACGGAAACCGTCACGGACGTGGAATTCCGCGACCTCAAGCGCGTCGCCGGCGCCCTGCAGGAAGCCGGTATCTACACTTCCGTGGACGATTTCGGTATCGGCTACAGCTCCCTGAACCTGATCCGGGAAATCCCCTGGAATATCCTGAAGGTGGACAAGAACTTCCTGCCCGCCGACGAAAACGCCGAGGGCGA
>JAEEGK010014226.1_pt1 | contig 17802 bp, 13 predicted proteins | sample 8958771 | NCBI WGS metagenome assembly JAEEGK01 (sample SAMN16246547, study PRJNA631951) | gut metagenome | biome: gut microbiome; feature: rumen; material: SC-attached | host: Bos | place: Iran: Karaj | collected 2018-10
ATTTAACAATTATTTATTTTTTCAAATTTAATAAAATACTTTTATATAACAATGACTTTTTATTAAAAGGTGATTTTGTTATTAATGATTTTTCATTACTATTTATTTTTCTAACAGGATATCTTTTATATATATTACTATTATTTGTTCTTGTTAAATTACTTCCTGAATTTTTGATTTTAATTTTTTTAGCAATATTAATTGAATTAATATTATAGAGAATAGAACTATTATTTATAGGAGTTTTTAAAGTTTTTTGTGAATCTGAATAAACTCTTTTTTTATCTTCTAAAATATTTTTTGTGTTTTTATTTATAGAAATATTTGATTTAATTATTCTATTTTTTTTAGGTTTTATTTTATTTGAATTTGTATTATTTTCTATTGTTGTTTTTTGTATTTTTTTTGTATATTCTGATGAAGTTGTTGATGAAATTATTTTTTGATGAATATTTCTTTTAAAAATATTATTACTATTATTTAAATTTATTTTATTTATTTTGTGAGCTAAAGAATTATTTCTTATTTTATTAATTTGATTTTTTGGTTTAACTCTTTCACTATGTAAACCTTCTCCACTATTAAATAAAATATCTTTATGAATTAAAGCTCTTATATTATTATTAAAATATTTAAAATTTTTATTAAAACTATTGATTGTATTATGTTTTTTTAAATTTTTATTTATAGAATTAGAAGTACTATTTGGAGATTTACTTTTACTTTTTGAATTTGATTTTGACTTACTTTTACTTTTTGATAATGTACTTGTATTTTTAAAATTAGTATTTAAACTAATATGTAATGAAGGAATATGTTTAGTCATATAATTATTTGGATTTAATTTTGCATTATGAAATTGTATTTCAATAGTAAAATTATTAGATGGTTTTTGTAATTTTATATTAGTAAATTTTAGAAATGATTTATTATTATTGAATTTAATATTATGAATATTATTTATATTATTATTTGTATTTTTTATATTTTTATTTTTTATATTTTTATTAATATTTTTTGTATTATTAATAGTAAATTTTTGAATCTTTTTATTTGCTGCACTAAACATTTGTTTATGATAAGGAGTAATTTTATTTATTCCAGTAGTTTTATTTATAGAAGAAGATAATTTTGGCATTGATTTTGCTTCTTTTTTATTTGTTTTTTGAGTTGAAATATTATTTTTTGGTTTAATAATTTGTTTTTTATTTGTTTTTGATAATTTATCTTTTTCAATTTCTATTTTCCCTTTTGTTTTTATCTTTCTTTCTGTTAATATTTCTCTTCCTTTATTTTTGCTTTTACTTTTACTTTTTTCTTTTGATAAAATACAATGAGGAATTTTTACATTTAAACTTTTTATAATATGTTCAATATTTATTTTTGGAATAAATTTTTTAGAATTTATTGATTTAATTATTTTAGTTTTTGAATTTGAATTATTACTATTTTTGATATTATTAAATTCAGAATTTTTATTTAATTGTATTTCTTCTTTATTAAATTTTTTTTTTGGTTTATCAATATGAAAATCTTTAATAAACTTTTTATAATGATGCCTTGTACCTCTATTACTAGTTTTTCCTTTACTTATTTTATATTCAATATTATTATTTTTTTTTATAAATGTAATTTGATTATTTTTATTAGATAATTCAGAATTATCTTTGGAATTATTTTCTTCATTACTTAAAATATTTTTTATTAATTTTTTAATACTTTTATCCTCACTTGATTTAGAACTATTAGTTTTTTTTGATAATATTGAGTTCATCACTGAATTTGAAAAAATTTGAATATATGAATAATTATCTTCATCAGATTTTTCTTCATTTTCTTCTTCATTATATAGTATTTTTTGTTTCTTTTTTATATTTTTAAAAATATATTTTGATTCAGGAAGATTAATATAATTAGGAAAATTTTTTCTATTTTTATGATAATGTTCACAATAAATTTTTATTTTATAAAAACATTCATTTAAATTATAAAACCTTTTAAGAAATTCACCTGGATCATCATAAATAAGGGTTTCTTTGAAAGTACAAACAATTTTTGTTTTTTCATTATATAAAATATTTGTTATTATATTAATATCATATTTATCTTTTGTAATAAGATATTTTTTATAAAGATTAGAATGAATATTATATATTTGATTTGAAGAAATCATTTAATTTTTTTTTTAATTATTTAATTTTTTAAAAAAAATTATAGATTAAATAATATTAAAAATATTTTTAATACTCAAAATACAAAATTTATATTTATTTAAGAATTTCTATTATATTTTCAAATAGAGAAAAATCTAATTTAGTATCATTTTGAGGATTTTGTATTCTTGATTCTGTTACTATTTCTTCATTTTCTTTTTCAAACATTTCATTTTTTTTATTGTTTAAATTAAATAATTCATTTGGTTTTATATTTTTTGAAGATAAGAAATTTTTTTTATTATTAGGTGATGTCATTGTAAATGTTAACTTTATTACATTTTTTTTTCCATTTTTGAAACCTATATTTGAAGAACTAAAATTTGAATTTAATTTTTTATCTGATATATTTTCATCTAAAAGATTTTGTGTAAAATATTTTATTTTATTTTTAAAAATATTATTAAAATAACCTTTTGATGCTGAAAGATAATTATTATCATTTTTATTTAAAAAATTTGAACTAAATTTTTTTATTTTTTTCATTTCAATATTTGTATTAAAAAGTTTTTCTTTCTCATTAATTTGAATAATATATTTTTGAATATTTTTTTTATTTTTAATCATAAATTGATGATTTAAAATTTGTTCTATATTTATTCTTTTTTTATAATCTTTTTCTAACATTTTATAAATTAAATCTTTACATTCATTACTAATATCTTTTTTAATTTTAAAATTTTCATTTATTATTTTATTTAATATACTATTATTTTTATTATTATTATTTGAATTAAAAGGACAATAACCATGTATCATTTCATAAAGTAAAATTCCTAAAGACCAAATATCAATTGATTTTTCATAACCTTCATTATTTATTATTTCTGGTGCCATATATTCTAAAGTACCACAAAATGTATTTCTTTTTGAATTATCATTTAAAATTATACTCCAACCAAAATCACATAATTTGCAATTTTCATTTTCATCTAATACTATATTTTCTGGTTTTATATCTCTATGAATTATGTTATTTTTATGTAAAAAATATACTGCATTTACTATTTGGGAAAAGTATTTATATGCATTTTTTTCATTCATTCCATTTCTTCTTCTTATTAATGAATATAAATTTCCATTTTTTGCAAATTCCATTAATATATATATAGATGATTTATTTTCATATATGTTATATAATCTTATTATATTTGGATGAACAATTCTACTATGTATTTCTATTTCATTATAAATTATTTGTGTTGTATTAAAATATTTTATATATAATTGTTTTTCAATATGTTTAACTGATATTAGTTCTTCTGTTTTAATATCTTTATATAAATATACATTACTATATGATCCTTTATAAATTATTTTATTTTCATTATTTTCTACTGGAATTAAATTTAACATTGATTTTTCTTTATCATAAAAAGGTTTATCATAAAATATTCCTTCTGAATATTTTTCTATATTTTGAGCATTTACATCATTAAATACTTTATCTTTACTTAATACATTATTCATATTAAAATTAAAATCATATTAAAAAAATAATTAAAAAAATTCTTTTTATAACAATAATTAATATATACATAAAAAATAAAGTAATAATATTGTTTATTGACAATTAAATTATATATTCATCTTTACAAATATTTTTTTTTAATTTTTGAAGAAATAAAATAAACTCATTACTTTTGATAAATTGACAAATATTTTTGATTTGATAATTTTTATTTTTTATAATATCCAAAGCTAAATCTTCTCTATATTTATATACATGTTTAGGCCAAACTTTTTCAATTTGATATAAAATTTCATTTAAACTTATATCATTTTTATATAAATATGGACACCAAACTTTTTTAGGTATAATATTTAATTGATTATATTTAGTGAATATTGAATATGGTAATGGTAATTGTACATGTTGTTTTTCTTTATTTGTAATCGCTTTTTTTGATTTATATTGTTCTCTTTGAACAAAATTAAAATTATATTTCATAAAATTATTTGGAGAAAATGTTTTTTTATATTTGTCACCATGAAAAATTATGGATGTTTTTTTAATATTGTTAATATTTTTTTTTTTCTCTTTCTTTTTATTTTCATTTAAATTATTATTATCAGTTAAATTTGTTTTTTTATTTAATACATTTCTAACTTCATCATTTAAATGATTAAAATTATATTCTTTTTTCTTTTGTTCTCCAATATGAAAAAGAAAGGTATCTTCTAATAATTCTTCATATCTATTTCTTCTTTTACAAACTTTTTTCTTTTTTTTATTTTGGAATTCTTCTTGTTCAAAATTTGATGTTTTTGAGGTTTCATCATTTAAAATATCAATATCTTTATTGTGACTTATTATAAAATCAGAAAAAAAGGACATTAATTTTTTATTTAAACAAAAAAAAATGAAATTTAATTAATAATTAGTAATATACATCCTTCATATGGAATTATTATTATTTTTTTTTAAGGAAATTCTTTTAAATGATATGATTTATTATTATAATTTACAACTTTATTTATTTTTTTAATTTAATTAAATGATTACAATTAATATATAATTTTCACATAACTCATTTTAAGAATAAATATATAAAATTTTACAATTTTTTATATTTATATACTTATTTTTGTATTTTTTAAAGATATGAAAAATAATTAATTTTTATTTTTCTTTTTTTATTTTTGTTTTTTTTCTTTTTATTTTACATTTTAATATAAAAAAATAAAATGCATTAAAACAATTTATTATATTAAGTTAAATATAATTTGAACAAATATCAAAAATAGATCATTTTTATATCAGTTAAATTGTATTGTTTAACTTGAATAAAAATATATATATAATGAGTAAAGTTAAATAATAATTATCTATTTAATTTTATTTAAAAAAAATTTTATTACATATTAATTGAATATTGATTTATATTATATATATTTCTGCTATAAATATTCCAAAAAATTTTTTGATTTGAATTTTGAATTTAAATAAATATGTATTGTTTTTTATATTTAAATATAATTTAAATTGTTTTTTATTTAGTACTAAAGTTATTATAATAAATAAAATAATGGAAATTAGTCTCCAATTTATGGAAATTATTCCTTCTATTAATGATATCAAAACTTCAAAAAATGATAAAATTTCACTTTTATTAACATTTGAAAATTCCAAAGTTGTAATATCAAATCTTGAAAAAAATATATTAAAACAAAATATAACTTTATTACATATTAAAAATTATAATAAACAATTAAATTATCCATTAATCAAAATTTCAATATTAAAAAATTCAAATATAATTGGTTTTTTAGATTTCATTCCTTCAAATGAATCTAAATGGTTAAATATTTCAAGTGTCAATAATAATTATCCAAATTTTAAAATCTTTATTCAATGTATAATACAAATTAAAAATAAAAATAAAATAAATTCAATATTTAATAATTCAGAAAAAAATTTTTCACAAAATAACATAATAACAAAAAAAATAGGTAAAATAAATAATATTCCTCTTTCAAAATCATTTAAAAAAATAAATAGTAATATAGAAATAATAGATTATAAATCAAACAATAAAGAAAAGTTACATGAATTAAATGATATATTTGCAAATTCTAATAGAAATTTTAATTTAAAAGAAAAGAAAAATTTATTTACTCAATCTTCAAAAAATAATAATTCAAATTCTAGTTTAAAATTATTTCAAAATATATCAAATACTACAAGAAATAGGATTACAAAAAGAATAAAAACTCCTCCATCAAAAAGATTTAAAGATAAATCACCTTTAGAAAAACATAATAGAAAAAATCATAGTCAAAAAAATATTGAAGTTGCAAAAATAAAGAAATATAAAAATAAGTTTTTTAAAGACAAACAATATAAAAATTCTGAAGATGATAATTTTGAAAAATCAATTGAAAATGAAAAAATTATTGTAGAAAATAATAGTCAAAATATTATTTTAGATAATGGTAAAAATTCATCATATGAAATTAATATAAGTGATGATAATAAAAATTTTTCTTCTGAATCAAATTTTTTTTATAATGATTTTAATGATAAATCAAATAAAGTATTTAATAATGTTAAAAGGGATTTTTTAAGGTTTTATAATGAAGAATATTTAAAATCTATTAATAATAATATGATAAATTTAGAAACTCATTTTTTAATTGAAAAAATTCTTGATTTACAAAATACTTTTCATAAACAGTTTATTTCATTATTAATACTATATAACAAATATAAAAATATTTATGATACTTTTACATATAAATATTATTTATTTACCAAAAAATACAATAAATTAAAGTCAAAAAGTAAAAATGTCGATATAAAAAAAATGAGAATGGATATTTCAAATCCAAAAAATAAATATGAAAATATGCCTTTATTAATGATAAATGAAGTTAAAATATGGAAAAAAATGATTAATCAAAATGATTTATCAAAAATAGTTGAATTAACAAAAGATTATTTAATTTCAATATTTATATCTGTTATTTTTTCTCATAAAAATAAATTATCGATTTTGCAGAAAAAATACTGTAAAGATATTATTGAAAGATATAAAAATAAAAATAAAAATTCATTTGAAGTAAATAAACATCAAAAATTAAATAATGAATTAAAAAATATAATAAAACCAAAAAAATTAAATTTTACAAAAACAAATAAAAGTAATGAAAAAAAAACTAATATTTCAAATGATGAAGAATTAATAAATAATAACAATAAACAAATAAAAAGAAAAATAATTTTCAAAAAATAGTGTTTAATAATTTATATTTTATATATCTTTTTTTGAATTAAAACTGAGTACAAAATTATATATAAAAAAAATAATCTTTGAAAAAAAGAAAAATAATATTTAAATAAAAAATGAAAAATATAAATTTTTTTATTTATTTCATAATTATACTTTATTCAAATCAAACAACACAAGATAAAATTAACTATAATTATGGAAAAGAAAACTGGGAATGTTCAGATACTATAACTCAATCTCCAATTGATATAAAATTTTATGAAGCTTTGAGTAATGATAATAAAACAATTTTTACCGAAGAATTTCCAACAATTCAATTTATAAGAACATATTATCCTCCTTTAAATGGTGAAAAACTTGATAATAATTTAGAAATGAATATTAATGAAAATATAAAAGCAAAAGCTTTTATAAAATATAGAAATATATCATGTGTATATGATGCAAAAAAATTACGTCTTCATATTTTTTCAGAACATACTTTTGAAGATGTAAAAAATGATATTGAAATTCAAATAATGCATAAAAAAGCATATAATTCAAAATCAATTTGTCCTGATAATTTAGGAATATCAATTTTTTTCAGTAGTCAAAATAATATAAAAAGTAATATAATAAATAGATTTTATAAAGTTAATGAAGATGAAAAAGAAGATTTATTTAAAAGATATATTTTATCACAAGTTAGTTCAATTGAGTTAAGTAAATATACTAATGATAAAACTGGTTATTATTGGTATAAAGGAAGTGGTACTTTTCCTCCTAATTTATCTTTTAATTGTAAAGATGAAGTATATTGGATTTTATTTAAAAAAGTTAGAGATATGAGTGAAGAAGAATTAAAAGGAATTATTACTTCAACAATAGACATTTATCCAGATGGTAATTCAAGATCAACTGGTTATGAATCTAAAAGAAATTCTCAATCAATTTATACTTATTATAATGATAAATTTGAATAAAAAAATTTGTTAAATAATGTTATAAATTTTTAAACAAAATAAAAAATAAAAACAATTAAAAAATAAAAAAAAATAAAAAAAAATAATGAATGAAGAAAATTTCGATATTTTATACAAAATAGTGATAATAGGAGATTCAGGAGTAGGAAAATCAAATATATTATCAAGATATGTAAGAGACGAATTTAGTATAGACACAAAAGCAACAGTAGGAGTAGAATTTGGTAGTAAAATTATATCAATAAACAATCAACAAATAAAAATGCAAATATGGGATACTGCAGGACAAGAAAAATATAAATCAGTTTCAAGTATATATTACAAAGGAGCAAAAGGAGCTTTATTAGTATATGATATAAGTAGAAAAGAAACTTTTAATAATTTAAATAGATGGGTTAATGAAATAAAAAATAATAGTGATGAAAATATAAATATTTTATTAATTGGTAATAAATGTGATTTAGAAGAAGGAAGACAAATTTCACAAGAAGAAGCTTTTGAAAAAGCTAAAGAAATTAATGCTGGATTTTTAGAAGTTAGTGCTTTACAAGCTGTAAATATTGAAAAAGCTTTTAAGTATTTAATTCAACAAATTTATAGTAAAAATTATAATAGAATAGATGAAAAAAAAAATACTTTGAAAGAAAATAATAATGATTATATTAATATTAATAATGATGTTGAAAATAGTGAAAATGAGAAAAATAATGGAAAAAAAAAGAAAAAAAAAAAGAAAAAAAGAAAATGTTAAATTTTAATTTTTAAAAAATTTTATTATCATATAATTATTTTTATTTAAATAAAATGATATTTATAAAAAAATATATCTTTTATTTATAGTCTTTTAATTACCAGTTTTCTTTTTAATAAATATTTTAATTAAATTTTGATGACTTTGTGATAAATGTGATAAATAAGTGTCAAATTTGTATCCAATATTTAAATATACTTCAACACAACAATCAACTGCATATTTTCTTATTTCATTTGATTGATGATTTAACATATTAAAAACACTAAATATAAAAGATGGAAGTAATTTATTTAAATCTTTTTCTTTATTATTTACTACAAAATTTTTAATATTCAAAATTAAAATTTGTAATAATAAAACATCATTTCCAGTAATTAAATATTTTGATATTGTTTTAAAATATTTTTCAGTATTTAATCTAAAAGGAATCATATTAAAAACTTCTTTTATTGCTTCAACTAAAGGATAATTAGAAGAATTAATTGTTAATAAATTAACTAATTGATTTACCATTAATTGCATTGAAGCATTTAAATCAATATCATAAACTGGAGAAGATAATAATCCGTATGTAAAATTTATTAAAGCAATTGCATTATCATTTTTATTATATTTCATATTTGACATTAATAAAAAAAATTGTGGAACATATGATTTATGTGAAGACATATAATTTAAAAATATTTCATAATCACACTGTTTAATTGCTTCTATTACTTCTTCTGGAATTGAGTTTGAAGTATTTTTTTCTTTTAAATTTATTATATTGTCACTTGCTTTTGGCATTATATTATTATCAATATCTTCTAATAATTCTATATCATTTATTTTATTTTTTTCTCTTCTTTTTTTTTCATAATCATTATAAAGTTCAAAATCATTATATTTTAAATCCTTTATAAAGAAACATTTATTTTGTTCAAGTAACATTAACACTTTTTTTTTATTTTCATTTGTTTCATTCTCAAAACAATAAGAAAAAGAACTTTTATTATTCTTATATAAATTCTCTAATAAAGTACCAATTGAATTACTAGTAATACTTGCAGTACATAATATTGAAAAATAATTTTTAAATTTTTCGTTATTGTTTATTATTTCATTACAATTTGGGATTATTAATGTTAATATTTCATAACAATCATCTTCTTCACAATCTCCATCTTTTAATAATTCAAATATTGCTTTAAATATTATTATATTATCACATTTTTTTCTTATGATTTCTAATAATTGATTCGATAATTTAATTAATTCAGAATCTTTTGATGATATATGAGTTATTGTTAATTTAACAATTGTACTTATATCATAGTCATTAAAAATATTTGGAATATAAAATATCATTTTCATAAAATTTTTTAATATTTGAGAAATTAGGGATTTTGTACTTTCAGTTAAATTTTCAATATGAATATCAATCATTTTTTTGATAGTTAATTTTGAAATTATATTAATTTCATTAAATATGTTATTAAAATCATTATAAAAATATAAAAAAAAACTTGCTTTTTTATCATTCATATCAGTATTTTCAATTTTATTTATATTATTGACAATTTTATCTTCTGTTTTTTCTTTTAATTCTTGATTATTTATATAATTAGGATAACCTTCAGATAATATTTTTAATTGCTCTAATTTACTATTTAAATTTTTTAAAGTTTCAGCATTACTTTTAGGATTTGAAACAGGAATTTTCCTATATATTTTTGATGAATTTGGACTTTTTGTAACATATCTTTCATTATTTATAATATTTTTTTCAGTATTTATAATATTCTTTTCAGGTAATTTTTCTTCTATTGTTGGTGATTTATTAAATGAACTTACAATTCTTGTTCTTTTATTATTGAAATTAATATTTTTGTCATTTAATGTTTTTTCAGATTTATAAATTAAAGATTTATTATATTTTAAATTATCATTATTATTTATATTATCATTTTCATTATCATTTTTACTTATAATTTCTTTATAATTTTCAATAAAATCACTAACACCATTTTTTTCATCTTCTATTATCTGTTTTTGAATATTCCTATCTAATAAATTAAAAAAAATCCCTGCAAAATCAGGATATCTTTTTTTATAAACTATATATATTTTTCTAGCATTACTTCTAACTTCACCATTAGAATCACTTAAATAACTTTTAATAGTATCTTCAATTAATTGTCTATTTTTATTAATAATTACACCTTTATAATTACCAACAATAAATATTAAATTATTTGCACTACAAGCTCGAATTGAATTAGATTTGTTAGTTATTTGATCACAAACATTAATAATCATTTTAGAAGATTGAACAAATTTAATTAAATTATAAATACATTTTGAGCTATTATCACTTATAACTTTATTTGTACTTCCTACTTGTTTATATAAATTATATTTTGTTATCATATTTGAAATTGAACTTTCTATTGAAATTCCTAATTCTTTTGCACATAATGATGTTATTTTACATGCTACTTTCATTACACTTGTTCTTAAATCTCCCATTTGACATAATAAGTTAATGTGAATTTTTTGATTAAAAAATTTTATCATTAATGGATTATGTCCTTGATTTCCTAATACTATTCCACCTAATTTTCTTAAAGAAATTTCTCTTTTTTTCCAATCCAATGTTAAATCTTTTGTATTTGTTAAAAAATTATCAATTTCATTTATGAATTGTCTTTCTAAATTAAAATCTATAGGAAATATATCTGAAAAATCATATTCATTAGAATTAAATGTTACATTTTCATTATTATCCATTAAATTATTTTTATTATTAAAAAAATAAATTATAAATATTATACAATTAAATATGTTAATAAATAAAATGATAAGGAATAATATAGGATTATTACTTTTTAGGAATTATACAAATTTAAATTTAAATGTTGGAAAAAAAAGAAGTTCAAGTAATGGATTTAATTCTGAAATATCAACTTTTTATAGTATTAATAATAATAATCCTTTTAATCTTACAACTTTTAAATTAAATAATTTTCAAAATATTGATTCTTCATATCAAAAAGACAAAATGTTATATCCTCTAATAAGTAATAATAAAATTAAATTAAAAAAAAATAAAATTTTAAAATCAAATTCACAAAAAAGAATATTATTAAATGATTTTTTTATTAAACCAGAATCTCAATTTAAAGGAGATAAAAAAGCAAATTTTACATTAAAAAATTTTTATGAAAAAATCAAATATACCGTTTTTAGGCAAAAAGAATTTGAAATCTTAGACAAACAATATAATTTTTATAAAAAAAAAAATAAAAAAATAGATAAACTAGATTCATATAAAAAGAAATATATACCCATTTATTCAAATTTTATTGATAATGATCTTTTAGAACCAATAATGAAAAAATCAAAAGAATATTATTTTAAATATTCTTTAAAAAAGCCAATAAAATTGTAAATTATAATAATTAAATTTATTATATAAAAAGAATATATTAATAAATTCTTGTTTTTATAAGGATTAAATAAATAGTTTTATTAAAATAAATTTTATTAATTTTTCCTAAATTTTATTTTCTATTCTTTTTTTTTAAAATCATCATGTATTAAAAAGCTTTCATATTGAGATAAAGGAACATAAAATTTTAAACAAGAATCAGATTCATATAATTCAATACATACTTTAACTTCTTCAGATTCAATTTTATAATTTTTTCTAAAATATTTATTTTTTAAAGAATCATGTAATTCAGCATAAAATTTTTTAATACCAATTAACATAGAGAAAGTATTAACATAATCCCAATTTGCATAAAGAACAGGAGTAGATTCAAAATTTGATATTTTAAAACCATTTTTACTATCTTTACAAAAGTCTTCTAAATTTAAATCTACTTTATCATCTGGTGAAACTAATTTTTTATATAAACCAACACAAGCTCTTTTTTTATCATCTGGAGTATTTTCACTATCATAAAATAATCCAATAACTTTATAATCATTCCCAAGACGAAATTTATGAATTAAGGTAACTGCTTCTTTATAAGCTATATGAATATTTTTATATGACCCTGTATAATCTTTTGTATAAAGTATTCCTTTTGAAATTGATGATTTGAAAATTTTAATACTTTTCATATAACCTAATGAATATAAAATCTTTCCTAATGAAATTGCTAATCCTAAAAGTCCTGCTGGTAATCCATAAAATTTATACATTGCAAATGAAATACATAAAAGTAATATGACTCTAAATGCAAACATTTTTTAATTATTTTATATATTTTAATTTTATTATATCTGATTAAATTGATTTAATTTTAATTTTTATTTTTAGAATATTAATTTTAAAAAAAACTTAAATATTTAATTGAAGGCTTTTTTTTTAAAAAAATTATATCTAAAAAAAAATAATTTTAATATATTAAAATAAATATTTTTTTTAGATATTACAAAAGTAAAAAATGGATAAAAAATACACATCAACCAAAAAGAAATTTGTAGCAGATGGAGTATTTCGTGCAGAAGTAAATGAACTTCTTCAAAAGGCATTAGCTGATTTTGGTTTTAGTGGAATTGAAGTAAACTTCACAAAAGGAGCAACAGAAGTTCGTGTTTTAGTATCTCGTTTTGGTGAATTAATGGATCAAAAAACAAAAGCAGGTATAAAAATAAAGGAATTAAAAGGATTAATAGAACAAAGATTTGGTTTTAATAAAACACCAGATCACAAATTTACACTTACAGCAAAGAAAACAACACATTTTGGAATGAATGCACAAGAACAAGCTGAATATTTAAAAAGAAGATTATTAGTTGGTGTTCCTGTTAGAAGTGTTGCTATGTATGTTATTAGAAATATGTTAAAGAAAGGAGCTAAAGGATGTGAAGTTATTATTTCTGGAAAATTAAGACAACAAAGAGCAAAAAGTATGAAATTTAAAGATGGTTATATGATTCATACTGGTGAACCTAAAAGAACTTTTGTTGATGTTGCTGTTAGACATATTGAATTGAGACAAGGAATTATGGGTGTTAAGGTTAAAATTATGATTGGTTATAATCCTAAAGCTAGTAGTGGAAGAGGATTTGGTATTCCACATCCTTTACCTGATATGATTACTTTTAAGGAAGAAAAAAGCCATAATGAAGAAAATTAAAGTTAATATTTACAAATTAAAATGAATTTAATAAAGATTTTTTTTAAATTTTTTTTTAAATATTTAATAATCAAAGTTTAAAAAACAAAAAAATAAAAGAAATTTAAATTATAAAAAAATTCTTTTTTATTCATCTTCTTCACCAATTGAAAGAATATTTTGAATATTTTGTTTTTTAAAATTACCAATTTTATCAACAAAAGTATCAATTGTTCCATTAACCATTGTATTAGTTTCTGCCAAATTTTTAAGATCTTCCATTTTAATTTTCTTTAAATTAGTAGTATAATCATAATTTTGAACTATAAAATCAAGTTTACTAGAAATTGCAGAATGTTCTTCAGCTAAAATTTTATTTCTATTTCTATTTAATTCATTATCTGTTTTTTCTTTTCCAATTTTTGCTTTTAATTCTTCATTTTGTTTAGTTAATTCTTCTAATTTTTCTTTCAAATCTGTTGATTCTTTTACTTTTTCATCAATTGATTGTGTTAATTCTTCTCTTTGTTCTTCAAAATGTTTTAATTGTATTTTCTTTTGAATAATTTCATTTGTATATTTTTTAATTAAACCTAATTGTCTATTCATATTTTCTTCTTGATCTTTTATTTTTTCATTATGTTCATTTAACTTATCATTTAAATTTTGAATTTCTTCTGAATTATGTTCTTTCACTTTTTTTTGAATTCTAATTTGATTTAATTGATTTTTAGCATCAATTTCATGTCTTAATTCTACATTTAAATCTACATATTTTTTTCTTTCATTAATAACATCTGCTTTTTTTTTTATTAAATAATCATTGACAATTTCCATTCCTTCAGCTTGAGTATTTAATTCTAATAATTTTTTAGAAAGTTCTTGAATTTTTTTTTTATATCCTTCATTTTTTTCTGCCTCTGTTTTATAATAAGGTTCTTCTGTAGTTTGGGCATCTTTTTCTTTTATTTTATTATTAGTTTCATCATAAGTTTTTGTTTTTAATTCAGTCATATCTTCTATTAATTTCATTTCTGCTTCAAAATCTTCTTTTGCCATTTTATCCATTTCTGTTCCTGAAGTAATTTCGTAATCTAAATTTTCATTTTTTTTAATTTCATTTTTTAAATTATTTTTTTGTAAATTATTATTTGCTTCTAATTCAACTCTTTCATTATTTTTATTTATAAAATCACCATTTAAATTATTTAATTTTTCATTTCCTTTTGTTGTAAATTCTTGATATTTTATTGCTGCTTCTTTTTCAAGTTTTTGTAAAGTATCTAATTTTGCTTTTAAAGCCACATTTAATCCAGTAACTTCCCTTTTTTTATCATTTAAATCTAAAATTTGATCTTCCATTTTTTTTCTCATTGCAGCATATTTTGTTTTTAATTGTAAAATATGAGTTGATGGATCTCTTTCATCATTAAATAATTGTGTAAATCCTCCACTTTTTTGTATTTCTTGCTCTCGTTCTTTCATTAATTTTAATTCCATTTCCATAAAATAGATTTGTTTCTTCAGATTTTCAATAAATTCACCTTCTACTTGTTTTGAATCATCATTTTTTCTTAAATTAGAACTTATTCTTGGAAGAGTTTGGCTTTTTGATGCATCTGCACTATCACGATTTTTCCATAAAGTTACATTTGATTTACTCATTTGATTCATTTTTTTAATTTATATTATTTTTATTTTATTTTATAATTAACAAAATTTGAAGATTATTCTCTTTTAAAATTTAAAACTAAAATTTTATAATTTAAAAAGATTTTTTTAGAATAATAAGTAAAAAGAATATACATAAAATATAATTAATAAAAGATATAAACATTATTGATTTTTTCAATGAAAAATTATTTTAATAAAATAATTTTTAAAAAAATTGAAAAATGTCATCTCCAAAAAAATATTCTTTAATCTGGGAAAAACTAGAAGGTGAAGGAAGTAATAATAAATTAATATAAAAAACAAAAATAAAAAATAATAATAGGTGCTGAAAGACCAGCAGGAAGAGAAGGAGCATTATTTATAAATATCCCAGAGAAAAATCAATATTTATTATTTTCAGGAGTTTCACATTTACGATATGCAGATGTATTTATTTTTGATATGAATACAAAAAAATGGTCAAAAAAAAATTGTATAGGTGAACAACCTAAAGATTTATGTTTTGCAGTTGGATGGTATGATAAACCAAATTTTTTTTTTTATGGTGGAAGAAATAAAGAATTATCATTAGGTGACACCTATTTTTTAGATACAAATAGATTTTGTTGGAGAAAAGTTTTCACAATGGATCAACCTTTATCAAGATTTTACCATGCAGGAGTTAAAACAAATGAAAAAGCATTTTATATATATGGTGGATGTAATATTGGTAGAGAAAATAAATTATTAAGTGATATGCATAAATATGATTATTGTAAGATTTTATTTTTATATTGTTTTAGCAAAATTAAATTTTAAAGAATTAGAAAATGATAAAGTAGGAGGATCAGTATGGATTCCTATGAATTTACCAGTTCAAAATACTTTAGATAATATTCCTAAAAATACATTAATTACTGAAATGAATATAAATGATAATATTTCACCAGGACCAAGAAAAGGGCATTCAATGGTTTATTATCAAGATTATATTATATTATATGGAGGAGAAGGTGAGAAAGGATTAGATGATGAGAATTTTTATAGATTTTCTTTTGAGACAAAATTATGGTCAATTTTAAAAATTTCAGGTGTGAAACCTGGATTAAGAGCATATCATTCTATGAATTTTTTTAAAAGAGATACTTTGGTTATTTTTGGAGGTAAAATAAAAGAAAATAAAAAAGAATCTGGATATAAAATAACTAATTCTTTAATTTATGTAGATTTAAAAATGATGGATTGTTCTAATCCATTTATAGGTGATATTGGACCTACACCTCGTTTTGGTCATAAATGTGCATATAATTTATTTTTTAATAAAGGAAATAGAAATTATGAACATTGTATTTGTAGTGGATTAGACCAAACTTATTGTTCAATGGATTTATATTTTTTAAAAGAAATTGAATTAACTGAAGATAAAAAATGGGTTTATGCACATAAAAATATGCATTCTGAACAAAAAATTGATGGTTCTGATGAAGTTTTTGAAATTGCAAAAAGAACTATTATTCAATTAAAAAAAAAATATGAAGAAGCAGTTAGAGAAAATAATGCAATCAATAAAATTTATTCTGAATATTTTCAAAGTTTAAGTAAATATACAAAAAAAAATCAAGATGATGCATATTCTTCAAATGAAAAAAAATCTAAATTTGAAATTAAAAAAATTGAAATTGAAAAAGAAAAAAGAGAAATAACCTCAAAATCAAGAGAATTAAAAGATTATAATAATTTATTAAATAATTTTTGCACTATTCAAAGAGAAAAATATCAAGCAATAACAGAATTTTTAACTGAATATTTTAAAGATATAGATTCTATTGATAAATTATTTGAATTTGTAAATAAAATGCCAGATAAATTATTATTATTTTCTGGAGTAAATTTAGATTCTTTAACAGTTAAAAGAAGAAATTATAAAAGTGTTTTGGAACAATATATAAAAAAATGTAAAGAATATTCATTATTCGAAAAAAGTATTTATGATGATATAATACAAAAACAATTGGAACAAAAGGAAAAATTTAAAAATATGTATTTTATAATAGATGATAAACAACAATTATCCTTTAAAGAAGAAAAGAAAGAAGAAGATTATACACAGAATATTATTGAATAAATATATAAAAAATAAAAAAAGAAAATAACTATAAAATTTAATTAAATATTTATATATAGTTTTAATTTTTTTGAATAAAAAAAAATTTATAAATAAAAAAAAAGTTAAAAATATAGAATTATTTTATTAATTTTTATAAAAATATGAAATTGAACTGCTTTTAATAGAATAAAATAAAAAATAGAAAGTCAAAAATTTAATTAAAGAAGAGCCAATTTATGTTATGACTATTGAATTAGATCAAGGAAAAA
>JAEEGK010014227.1_pt1 | contig 17802 bp, 9 predicted proteins | sample 8958771 | NCBI WGS metagenome assembly JAEEGK01 (sample SAMN16246547, study PRJNA631951) | gut metagenome | biome: gut microbiome; feature: rumen; material: SC-attached | host: Bos | place: Iran: Karaj | collected 2018-10
AAAAAAAAAAAAAAAAAAAAAAAAAAAAAAAAAAAAAAAAAAAATAAAAAAAAAAATTAAAAAAAAAAATAAACTAAATATTAAAAAAAAAAAAAAAAAAAAAAAATAATTTAATTTACAGTTTTAACATACCTTGGTTTAGACAATCTATTAGAAGTTTCCCTTTGTTTCTTCATTAATTCTTTAGATGCTAAAACTTCTTTAGGTTTCTTATACATTTTAACATATCTTAAATAATCATTTTTTTTAGGATTAATATTTTCATTAACAAAAGGATCATAATTATAATTTCTTAAATTACCAAAAAATTCTTTTTTATAATTCCCAGGTCTTAATTGAAAAAATCCACCACAATTTTTAAAAATATAAGAATCTCTTCCCCAACCATTACTTTTATAAATAGAAAATTTTGGATTTATATTTGAACTTTTTAAATATTCTGTCATTGATAATTGATTATAATAAATTGTTCTATAATTATTATTCCATGAATGTAAAAAACCTCCATTTGGAAATTTTATATAATTATCTCTTCCCCAACCATCATTTCTATAATTTGATACTTTTGGTATTATGTTTATATCTCTTATTTTATTTATTGAATTTGCACCAAAATTTGCTGATGTTGATGTTGATGTATATGGTCTTCCTTTTGTTGGTAACATTTTTTTCTTTTTTTTTTTTATTTTTTTTAAGTTTTGTTTATTGAATTTTTTTATAATTTTTTTTTAATTTTTTTTAATATTAAAAAAAAATAATATTTTTCTTATTTATACAAAAAAAATTTTTTCAATTATTTTCTTTTATTTTTTTTCTGAATGAGATTTTTTAATTCTTGTTTTGTTGCTATTTTTTTTTATGTTTTTCTTTTTAATTTCTTTATCAATTACTGAAAAATTATATTGTGATGTAATTATAAAATTATTTGTGTTTACTTTTTTAATTGAATTTATGTCATCTAAAAGTAAATTAATTCCTGAATAACTATTTATTTTTTTAATATTTGTTTTTGAATTATAATCTCTTGAAAAAGAATGTCTAATTTTATTATTTTCTTCAATAGAAGAATTTAATAATTTTTTTCCAATATTAATTCTATGAATTAAACTTGGAATATTTCTTTTTCTTATTTTTGAATTTTTATTTACTTTTATTTTAAATTTATACATATTTTTAAATCTAAACAAAAATCCACGAAATATTTTTTGTATTAATATTATACAACTTATTGTTCTCCACCATCTTTGAATAAAAACTATTTTTTTCATATTATTTTTATATTTATTTATTGATGGTAAATTTTCTTTAATTAATATAAAATTATCAAAATTTGTATTTGTTTTATTATTCATACTCTTATATCTTATATTTTTTTTATTTGAAAAATTCCAAGTTTGAATTCTATTATTTATATTATTACTTTTTTTATTTGTTAAATTATTCTTTTCTTTATTTTTTTTTTCTTCTCCATTTATTGATATACTATTACTTTGAGTTATTGTTTTTATTTTTTTAGGAAACATTTTTTTAGTTGAATTTTGATATATTTTAAGAATAGTTATATTTGTTTTTAAATTTATACTACGCCTTATATTATTTCTTGGTGACTCATTTAAAAACATTTTATTATTATTATTATTTCTTCCTTTAATAATTGGTTTTTTTAGATTTTCATTATTTAATATAAATGAATTTATATTATTTTGATTTAATAATTTTATATTTTCAAATATTGGATGAAAAGTTTTTGTTTTTCTTTCATTTTTTGTTTTACTATTATTTGTTTGATTTAAATTTTGAATTTTATTAGGATAATCTTTAAAAACTTTTTCTAATTCTTTTTTTGATTCTTTATTCTTAGATGTTAATGATTGGCCTCTAATATATTCTCTCTATTAAGATTTATTATTATATAAAATTACATTTTTTAAAATTGGAGTTTGAAAATTAATTTTTGATTTTTTTTTCCATCCATGATACATATTAAATTTATTCATTCCTAATTATTATGTTTAAATTAATTAAAAAATAAAAAAACATCAAAATAATAAAAATAAATAATAATAATAAATGTCATCTATTTTATTAGAAAAAAAACAAAATAATCCAATTTCTAAATCGAATAATTTATTAAGTTTTCATAGAAGTGAATTTAAACATCCTTCAGCAAAACATTTAATCGATGATATTAATTCATTAAAAGATAATAAATCAATTAATATTTGTATAAATATAAATAAAAATATAAATAATGATATAGAAAAAAAAATACCAATATCAGATTATAATATAAATATAATTTCTACTGAAACAAAATTGTCAAATGAAAATGAAGTATTTTATGTAAAAAATAATAATATAAATAGTACCAATATCGTAAATAAAATATATAATATTAATTCAAAACAAAATCCAATTAATAATAATTTTAATATAAATCAAATTGAATTAGACAATAAAATTACTAAATATATACAAAATGGAGAAGATTATGAAAAAATTTATGAAACTTTAAGTTTGCAAATGAAAAAGTAATTTATAATTAAAATAAATTAAATTTCTTATACAATTTAAATTAGTGTGTTTGTGTAAATAGTCTATATATTATATATTAAATTTAATATTTTTACAAACAATATAAAATAAATATATATGGAATATAAAGTAATTTTTAATTCTTCTTTTTTCAAAATGTTAAATAACAAATGGTTAAATTCAAAAGATATTTTCTTATTATTAGAAAGTATAGATGAATTAAATAAAAATAAAGATATTAAAATATCATATGAACCAATTATAATTAATTCTAATTCATTTCAACCTAAAAATGGTTCATATTATATTACTAAATATTCAAATTTAAATTATTTTTTATCAAAATCATTACCTTATAAAAAAACTTCATATTATGATATGAAAATAAATGGTTTAAATAAAGTAAAATGTTCATATTCATCATCAGATAATTTTCATAGAAGAATTTATTATTTAATTAAAAATCCAAAATATGTTTTTATTCATTATAGATTTATTCAAAAAGAAAATAAAAAAATTTCTCCTTCAATAATAAATATTAATTTAGATACTCCAATTAAAATAAAAGACTTTAATCCAGATAATATAATTGAAGGAACTGAAAAAGGAAGATTATTTATTATAATTGAAACTTTATTAACTTTAAATGATTTATTAGTAATGAATTCAATTATGAGTATTGGATTTGGAAATAAATTTGTAACATGTCAAATTATATCAAATAATATTTTATCTTGTGATATTCCTCCTCAAAATGAAAAAGAAATTGTTATTGATATTTATTTAAGAACTAAAAGTGAATCTTTAAAAAAAATTTCTTGTTATGATAAAAATAATAAAAAATACTTTAAATATATTAAAAATTATTTAAATGAAGAAAAGTATATTTCTCAAGTTAAAGAAAATTATAAAATTTTCTCTTTTTCACAACAAGAAATTATGCATCATATAATTGAAATTTTTGATTATTTAATTTCACATATTAATTTTATAGAAGATAAAAAAAATGAATTTAATTTATCATTTCTAAGAGAAAATAATTTTATGAATTTTAATGAAGAAAATATGATTATAATATTAAAAGAAATTTCTATTAAATTAAATGAATATAATAAAACGTATTTATATAATTTTTTAGATAATGAAGGATATAATATATTACATTATGTTTGTGCTTTAAATTATGAAAATACTTTAAATTTATTAAATAATTGTAAAATAGATGTAAATAATAAATCAAAAGATAATTTAACAGCTTATGAAATTTGTGCTGGAAAAAGAAATTTAAATTGTTTAATTAAATTAATTGATATTATTGATGATTTAGATGAAAAAGAAGATAAAAAAAATTTATATGATTTTGATGTTTTAAAATCAGCTTTAAATATAAGTTTAAATAAAAAAACAATGGATTTAAATGATATTCAAATTTTAGATACTTTAATTAAACAAATTAAAATTAAATATACTGTTGATTCAGCGAGTGGTACAATTATTAATTCTCTTCAAAAAAAAGAATATGAAGAAGAAGATGATAATGATATTTATCAAAGAAAAAAAGAAAATATTAGATTTTTACAAAGATTTGTTAGAAATTGGTTAAGAAGAAATAAATATAAAAGTTTAAAGAAAGCAGCAGATAAATTAATAAGAAAATTTAAGAATTATCATGGTAGATTAACATTTTTAAAAAAAAGAGAATCTACTATTTATATTCAGAAATTAGTAAGAAAATGGTTAGGAAGAAAACATACAAAGAAAACACCTAAATTTGTTACAAAAATTCAAATAAATAATAATAATTATAATGATATTAATCATAAAATTAATGATATTAATGATATGAATAATAGAATTAATGAAATAAATGATATTAATATCATTAATAATGAAAATATTAATGACTTAATTAATGATAATGTTGATTTTTATAATTTTAATTATAACAATAATGAATTAATTATGAATTTAAATGAACAAATATAAATTTTATTTAAATTAATGGAATTTGAAAATTGAATTTTTTGAAAATTAATTAAATAAAATATATAAGATAATTTAATTATTTGTTTATTTATGAAAAATATTTTATTTTTTAAAAAGATAAAATTAAAATATATTTTTTAATTCATAAAAAATGATATAATATAGAAATGTATTCTATAAACATGAATAATTATCCATCAAATGAAGAAACATTAATTCATTCTTTAGTAGATGATATTTATCAAGCAGAATCAAAAATAACAGAAATTAATCAAAATCAACTTGAATATAATGAAAATAATCCTCAACAAATAGAAATAAAGAAATTAGAAGAAGAAAAAGAGAAATTAAAAAAAAATTTAACAGAAATTTCATCGTCTTTATCTAGTTATTTATCAAATAATAATTCTTTAATTAAAGAAAAACAAAATTTAATTAATGATTTAAATAATCAAATTAATCAATTAAAAGAAAAACTATCAAAATTTAATCCTGTAACTTTTCAATCTTTAACTTTATCAAAATATATTCTTTCAAATAATTCAATTGAATTTTTAACAAAAGAACAAATAAATCAAATTATAGTTGATTCTAAAAAAACTCAAACTCATGGAAATGAATTTCAAAAATTTCAATTAGAAATAGATAATTATGAAATAAATAAAAATAATATTATTTCAAATATTGAAGAATTAAAACAAAAAGAAGAACAAATTAAAGAATTATTAAAAATGGCAAAAGAAGAAAAATTAGTAGTAAAAGAAGAAATAATAAATTTAATATCACAAAAAGAATCGCTTGATGAAATTTTAAAATTTAAAAAATTAAATATGTCTTTATTAAGTGATAATAAAAATATTAATATAGAAAATAATAATCAAATAGAATTATTTCCTTATGAATTAGCAAATTTAGATATTAATAAAACAAGTAATAAATTAATTGAAGATATTATAGAAATAATAGAAATAAATAATAATAAACAAAATAATAATTTAAATAATATTAATGGAAATAATAGTTTAGAAATGGAAAATAATAATGTTCATATATCAATTAATAGTAATTATTTAAATAATATTATTAAAAATGATTTGAGTAATTTTCTTAAAGTATTAAAAATTAAAAAAAATAATACTAAAGAAAAAGTTAAAGAATTTATAAGTTCATTATGTAAAAGTATTATTGGTTGTTTTGTGTCTAATATTTTTGTATCTAATTCAAATTTAGACCAATTTTCTTATAATACTATGTGTGATTATTTATTATATTTTTTAAAAGCTATTCATTATGAAGGAATTATTGAAAATAAATTAAATTTTATTAATAAAGAATATAAATTTGTAAAAAAAGAAAGGAATAAAATTTTAGAAAATTTATTTTTAAATATAACAAAATTAAAAAGTAAAATAGAAGATATTGATAATAAAATAACAGAATTAAATTCACAAATTAAATTATTTGAAAAACAAAATGATATTGATGTAAAAAAACTTCAACCAAATTTAACTCAAAATGAATTAATATATATAGAAATAAGTACAAATGGAAATAATTTAATAAATCAAAAAAATGAAATATTAAAAGAAATATCAAATATAGAAAATGATAATAAAAAAGCAAAAGAAGAATCAAATGAAAAAGAAAAAGAAAATAATAAAAATATGGAAAAAATAGATGAAGAAATAAACAAATTAAAAGAAGAAATTGAATCAGAAAAATTAAAATCAAATCAAGAAATAATAGATTTACGTAAATTAATAGCAGATAAATTTAATATAATAAAATCTCAATTACAAATATATAAAAGTAAATATGGTTCAAATTTATCAATTTATAATAGATTAGTAGAAAGTATTAATTCAACAATAAAAAGTACATATTACCAATCACCACTTAGTTTTGAAAGAAAAAATTATGAATCTAAATCAATGATTCAAGATAATAATGCTTTTTATTCTCCAAGAATAAGAACTTTTAATCAAATTTATCCTAATTATTCTAATTCTTTTGTTAGTGATAATTTTGCTACTTTAAGATGTAATAATGATATTAATGAATCTAATTTTAATTTTATGAATAATCCAAATTTAAATATAAATGAATTTCAAAAAATTCCATTTTCTAATTATAATACTTATAATAATAGTGTTAGATTAAAAAATAAAGTTCCTTTATCTAAAAGTTCTCATAATATTTTTATTAATAATTCTAATAATGAAAATAGTGTAATTGAAAAAAGTCATAATGAAACAAAGTATTCAATAAATAGAATAAATCTTAGTATAGATAGAACAATTCCAAATTTAAAATTAACAAAAGAAAAACAAAATGAAGAAATAAATTTAAATAATTCAGTATTAAATAATTCAGAAATGAATACAATTAATGTATCAAGTAACAATTTAAATCAAACAAATCAAGGAAACACAATAAATATTTCAAGTAATAATATAAATCAAGGGCATTTAATAAATGCTTTAAGTAATAATTCAAATCAAGGACATATAATAAATGTTTCAAGTATTAATTTAAATCAAGGAAATACAATAAATGAATCAAATAATAATATAAATCAAGGAAATACAATAAATGAATCAAATAATAATATAAATCAAGGAAATATAATAAATGAATCAAATAATAATATGAATCAAGGAAATACAATAAATGTTTCAAGTATTAATTTAAATCAAGGAAATACAATAAATGAATCAAGTAATAATATAAATCAAGGTAACACAATAAATGTATCAAATAATAATATAAATCAAGGTAATACAATAAATGTATCAAATAATAATATTAATCAAGGTAATACAATAAACTTATCAAATAATAATATAAATCAAGGAAACACAATAAATGAATTAAATAATAATTTAAATCAAACAAATACAATAAATGTATCAAATAATAATTTAAATCAAACTAATGAAAACACAAATACAAATACAAATACAAATACAAATACAATTATTGTTTCAAAAGAACCTGTAAATATTCATAAAAATATTAATAAAATACCAAATAAAACAACAATAAATTTAAAAAATACACATCATAATAAAACAAATAGTGCATATAATCCCACAACAAATTACAATTTAAATAATGATAATAAAATATGGTTAGAAGAAAGAGAAAAATTAAGTAAAGTAATTCAAAATTTAAAAGAAAAAATATCAAAAACTGAAAAAATATCAAATGTAAATAATTCATTAATGAATAAATTAAGTCCATTAACTCAAATAACATTTTGTTATTATAGAGCAATAAATGGCCCTTATCATAAATTTAATCCTCTATCAAATATTAATTCAAATTCTTTAATTGTTCAACCTTATAATTTTATTAAATCAACAATTAGTTTAAATAAGAGATTAGATATAATAAAAATTGTTCCTTCAACTCAATTAAATTATATTGATATTAAAATTGAAAATATTGAAAATACAATTGTTAATTCTATGATTAAAATTATTATTGAAATTCATAGAAATTATAGAAGATATAAAAGTAATTTTAAAAATGGAAATTTAGAAGATTTTATTGAGAAAGAATTTGAAAAACATAATAAATTATCTAAAAAAGATATTTCAAAATGTGCTTTAAATAAAAGTTTTAATTTTTCTTTGTTAATGAAAAATAATCAAAGAATTGAAATATTACTTTGTTCATATGAAGATTTTAAAATGTGGGTTAATGGAGTTGCTTTTATAATAAAAAATAGAAATGAAATATTGAAAAATATCAAAAATAAAGATGAATTAATAGAAAAATAATTTTATTATTTTTTTTTAATATAATTATTATATATAAGATAATTTTATATTACAAAACGTATTATTATTTTAAAAACAAAATTGAATATATTAAATAATCTAAATATTAAAAAAAATGAAGTCAATTATATTTTTTTTTTTAATAACATTTATACTTTCAATAAAAATAAATTTTGAAAATAATCAAAAAGAAGAAAAAATAGTATCACAAATTAAAAATTTTGAAAATTTCAATTTGTTAATGCAATCTTTAATATCAATTAAAAAAGATTTAGAAATTATTAAAACTGATTTTAATAAATCAATAGAAAATTTAAAAGAGAACTTTTTTTCAGGAGAAAGATTTAATTATTTTGATGAACATATTCTCTCAAAGAAATCAAAAATTCAATATATAAAAATTATTGTATCAAATGCCCTTATTGAATTTGGTTATGATGACTATAAAAGTTTTTCTTCAGTTATTTATGATAATATATCAATAATTAAAGAAAATAATTGGGTTCATATATATTTTATTTTTAATAGTAGGAAATTAGAGGGCAAATTAAATTGTTTATCAATTTTTGTAAATAAAAATTCTGAAGAAATTAACACTTTTGATTTTATATTTATTAAAATTAAATCACATATTGAATTTAATGAAACTATTTTTTTAACTGGAATTTATAATGCAAAAGAGGGAAATAAATTTGAAAAAGAAAACTTTTCTAAGCAAACTATACCAAAAATATTTTTTGATAAAACTGATTCTATTATCTTTTTATATAGAATTTTAACATATAAATTACTTTTAAATATTTTTTCAATTGATTTTCCATTATTTGAATAAAATAAAAATAGTATAAAAAAAGTTTATATATTATTTTGAAAAATTAAATTATAAAAAAAAATTTTTATTTATTCACTAACCAATTGAAAATATTTATTATTTTTTTTGTTTCTTTGAGACTTAGGAGAAATAATTTTACTTTCACTTTCAATAAATTTATTAGTATTAATATTATTATTATTAACTTCTCTAATACAATTAACAACATTATTACTTTTATTATTTTTTTTTTGTTCAAGTAAAATTTGTCTATCAATATAATCTAAATGTAAAAGATAATTATCTAAACCTAAAATTTCACAAAGCATCATTCTTTTTTGTTTAGCTTCTTTATTTAAATAAAATCCTTTACAAAAACGATTTCCAAACCAAATACAATAAGAAGTATATCTATTATTATTTTTACTATAAATTCTTGATTTAATAGGTTTACTAAAATTAAAATTAATCTTATCAGAATTAATAATATGATTATTAGAATTATTATTAATATTATCATTTTTACTCATTGAAAAAGTTGATTCTATAATTGCTCTTTTTTCATCTAAATATTTATTTTTTCTATTAACAACTAATTTATATAAAGATCTTTCATAAAAATAACTTGACCAAAATTTACAACTCATTTTCATTAAAGTAATTATTTTCATAATTCCTCCTAAAGTTGCTAACCAATTAACAAGTTTATATTTATATATATGAATATGAGTTAATTGTTCACTATTTTGATTTTCAAGATGAATTTCAAGAGAATAATCATTTGAATTACTTTTTTTTTCTATTAATTCAAAGTTTTTAAAAACTAAATAAGCTTCATATTTTATTGATTTATAATATATATTTGAATTATCTTCTAATATTATAAATTTTGTTTCTGCTTTATATAAATTTGTTAAATTATTATTTACTTTAAAAGAAAATTCATCTTCATGATTTGTTTTTTGTAAATTTCCTTTTGTGTCAATTGAATAAATTGGTGAATTAAATGAAAATGTAAAAGTATTTTTTGGATAATTTTTATGAAAATAATTTTCATAATCTTCTAAACAATTTTCTTTTTCTTCTTCATTTTCCCATATTGCAAAATCATATTTTTTTAATTCTGAACATGACATTATTTTTAATACTGAAAATTCTTTTTCTTTAAAAATATCATTTATAGGAATTTTAAATGAAAATGAATATTGCATATTATTAATTTTTTTAAATTTAGAAATAATTAAATTATTAAAAGATTCATATTCATTTTTTTCATAAAAAGCAACTCTAAAATATTTTGAAAATTCATTTAATTGAGTATAATCTTCATTATTTTCTATTTTTAATTTACCATTTATATCCCAAAATTCTAAATAAACAAATTTTTTATTAATATAATAAACAATATTTGAATTTATTTCTGGTTTTTGATAAATATAATTTATTAATGTTATTATTGTTATTGACATCATTGAAATAAAACTTGTAATTGATAATATTCCACCAAATATTGTTTTATGTACTGTACTTGTATTGAAATAAAATGTTATTGGTTTTCCATTTAAATCCCATCTTTTTAAAAAGTTTAACATTTTTTAATTATTGAAATTTATTATAATTTAAAATTTATTTTTTGAAATGTTTGAATTTTTTTTTTTAAATATTATATTTATATTTTATTATTATGTAAGAAAATTATATTTATTTAAATTTTAAAATATTATCTATTTGTTTTGATTTAAAGAGAATTATTTTTTAATTTAAAAAAGTTAAATTTAATTTTCAGTTGATTATTTAAAAAAATTTTTTTTTAATTTCTAAATAAAAATATATTTATTTATTTTTTTAATAAATTTATTATTATAATTATCCAATAGTTAGAATGTATTGTTATGAATGTTCAGAGAAAATAGAAAATGAATCAAAAATATTCACTTGTCAAAAATGTAAAAAAAAAATTCATAATGATTGTCTTTTATATTTAAATGAACAAATAGAAAATATAAAAATAAAAGAATGTGATAATTGTAGAATAAATACAGAAAATAAATTTATAAAAAAAAAATGTTCAATATGTGATTGTGATGGAAGTAAATTTTGTCTTCATAAATGGTTAAATGTTAATAAAGTAAATTATGTTCATCAAAAATGTGCAAAATGGTTTTTAAAAATTGATTATGAATTAGAAAATAATTTTATTATTTTTAAATCAAAAAAACCTTTATCTGAAACTTTTCTTTTATATGATGGAAAATGTCACTTTTGTAAAAAAAATCCAGGAAATTTTTTTATTAAATGTAAAGCAGATGGATGTGAAAATTATACTCATGAACAATGTATTTATAAACATCCTTTTAATTATCAAAAAAATGGAAAATATCATTTTGATTTTTATTGTGATGAACATAAACATTATATTAAATCTAAAAAAATTGAAACTATGAAAACAGAAAATTTTAAAAATAATAATAAAGAAAATAATTTAATTGTTAAAAATGGAAATAATATTATTAATCAGAAAATTATTTATCATAATAAAAATAATTCTTTTGAAAAGTTAAATAATAGTAAAAATTCAAATGGTAATAATAATAATAATTATTTTAATCAAAATGAATATAAACAAGAAAATAATCAAAAGAATAATAATAATATAACAATTAAGAAAAGATATGGAAATATTATTACAATTCATAAATGTTTATTATGTAATATTGAAATATCATTTAATGAGGAAGAAATAAAAAAGAATTTTTATTGTAAAAAATGTTTATCATATTATCATTTAAATTGTATTGATGAATATAACAAAGTAAAAAATATAAAAAAAGAAATTAAATGTCCAATTTGTTTAAATAAGGAAGAACAAAAAGAAAAAAAAATTCAAAATAAAAAATGTTCAATTTGTAATATATCAAATGAATGTTCATTAATAATTAATGATATTCAATTTCATTATATATGTATAATTCCTTTTCCAGAATGTTTAAATTTAGATTTAAAAAAAATAAATATTAAAACAAATATAAATTCATTTTGTTGTATTTGTCAAAAAAATGGTATATTAAATAAATTTTATAAATGTTTAAAATGTGGACTTTTATTTCATCCTTATTGTGCAGTTAAAAATAATTTTAATATCAAAGTAATTAATGGTAAATTTATTAGTATATGTAATATAATTCATAAAATGTTTTTATTTCAAGATCATAATATTGATAATAAAAATTTAGAAACTTTTTTAAAAATCCCAAACAAAAATAAAAATAAAGATTCTACTTCTTCAAATTCAAATAAAAAAATTGAAGAAAAACAAGAAAAAAAGAAAATTAAAAAAAAATTAAAATTTAAAAATCATTTTTGTATTAAGTCAAATATTACTAAAACAAATGAGGAATATATTTCTACTTTAAATTATGGTTATTTAAAATTATTATTACAAGAAAAAAAACTCTTTGATATTTATTTATTCAATAAAATAATATATTCTAATAATAAAAAATTTAATTGGGATATTTCAAATTACTATTTTTATGATTTTACAAAAGAAGAATTAGAAGATATTTTTCTTGAATTAAATGATTCTTATTTAAAAGATAATTTTATTATTAGAATTGATGAAGATAACAATAAAAATTATAATAATTTTTTATTTGATAACAAATATTCTTTAGTCAAAATAAAAAAAAATTCAAATCAAACTAATAATTATTTTTTAGCTTTATTTAATAAATCAAAAATTGAAAAAATTGAAGAAGATATTAATAAAATGGATATTGATGATTCATCAGAGGAAAAAATAATAAAAAATAATAATAAATGTGATTTAATTAAAGACAACAATAAAATAAATGAAATATCCTTTATTTCTCATAAAAGAGGATTATTAAATCAAAATCATTTTATTAAAAATAAAAATTTTTTTAACAATCAAAAATTTCATTTATATCAATTAAAATTTTTAAAAGGAATAAAAATAAATAAATTAACCTATTATATACTTAAAATAGAAAGTAAAACAAATTATCCAAAAGACAATAGTAATTTTATAGAAGAATCAATATTTTCAAAAAGACAAATGTTATCTATAATACAACAAAGAACAAAATTATTAATAAACAAAATAAAAAAAAATTATGAAAAAGATTATATAAACATTCAAAAAAGGAAAAATGAAGAAATTGGATATGAAAGATTAATAAAAAAATACAAATCATTTCAAATATTTACAAAAATATCATCTCATTTAAAAAATGGAATAAAATTAAAAAATTATTTATCAATAATAGAACATTTAACAATAAAAAATCAAGAAAAAAATAAAATAAAAAACATAAAAGAATATATAAAAAATCAATATAAAAATGATAGTGAATGTTGTATTTGTTTTGATATGAATCAAGATGAAGATATAATTTTTTGTGATAAATGTAATACAAGTTATCATGCAAGTTGTTATGGAATAAAAGAAATTCCATTTGGAAATTATTATTGTGATAAATGTGAATATGAATTAAAATTAAATGATATGATTAATAATAAAGAAATTAAATGTGTTTTATGTAATAGTTCTCATGGTGCTTTAAAATATATTGTTAATCAAGATTTTTTTGTTCATATTACTTGTATTTTAATTTCAAAATATTTTTATTGTAATAATTTCGTTTGTTTAAATTATTTAAATTCTTTTAAAGAATTTAATAATATGAATTTTGATATTTGTAATTTTTGCAATTGTAATAATGGAGAATTATTTAAATGTAATTGTTGTGATATGTTTTATCATTTTTTTTGTATCTATTTTGATGGAGGAAATATTTCTATTGAAAAAAATATTATTCATAATGAAATTTTAAACTTAAATTTAATTATTGATAAATGTAAAAATGATATCGAATGGAAAAATAATAATAGAAAAGAACAAATTGAAATAAGGAAATTAATTTATCAAAAATAATATTCAAAACAATTGAAAAATTAAAAAAAGAAATTTATTTATATATAAAAATTAATAATTTTATATTTTATATTTTTACTGGAAAATAATTATAATTAAAAATATATATAAATGAAATTATAATTAATTATTTTTTTTGAAGTTTATAATAGTTTTTTTTTTCAAAAAAATATAAAAATAAAAAAATATATTAATTAATAAACAAAAGCACTATTTGTACTTTTATTAGGTATAAAAACACTTAAATTTCTCCCATGTTTATTTATAAAAATCCCTTTATTCATATTATTTATATTATTATTATTATTACTTAAATAATTAATATTATTAATATTTGTATTATTTATATGTTTTGTTTGAACGTTTTTTCTTTTTGTTTTTTGTTTTTGTTCCTTATCATTTTTAGATAATTTTCTTAATTTATTCATTGTTAATTCTTCAATGATATCAATTTTTTTTTTTAATTTTTTATTTTCATTTACTTCATTATTATTATTATTCTTTGCTACTAAATTTAAATTTATATTTTGTCTTAATATTTTATGAGAAGTACTCCAATTATTTTCTTTTTTTTGTAAAGTATTATTTTTTTTGTTTGTATTATTACTATTATCATTTCTTTTTTGTTTATTTTTGTGAATTATTATATGATTTTCTTGAGATAATAATTTTTGTTTTTTATTTATTGAATTATTATTTTCTTTAATTATTTTATTATTATTTTTATTAAATTTGATTTTTGCTTTATAATCATCAATTTTTATTTTTTGTAAATTACAAGTTTCTGTGATAGTTCTATATGATAAATTAACAGAAATATCTTTTTTATCTAATGATTGACTATGATAAATTTTTATTTTTTTTTTTGAACAACTTTGATTTTTATTTTTACTATTTCCTTTAATAGAATTTGATCTATTAGTATTATTACTTTTAATATAATTATTGCTTGAATTATTTTTATTACTTGCAATACTATTATTATGTTTTTTATTACTTGAATAAATAATAGATGAATGTAATATATTATTTTCTCTTGTCATATCAACAGATTGACTCATTAATCTTTTATAATTATGAAATAATTTTTGATTACATTTATATTTATTATTATTCTCTTTTATATCTTTATTTTCTTTATTATTTGAATTATAATTATTTTTTTTTAAAGAATTTCCTAATTTAATTTTTAATTTTGTTTTTCCTGAAGAATGATTATAACTAATATTTCTATTTGTATTTGAATTTACTAATTGAGTTTTATTTAAATATAATAATTCTACAAAATTAAATTGTTCTTCAAATTCTTCAAAATTTATTTTATATAATTCCATTAAAATATCTGGCCAATAAATATTATATTTACTTATTTTTCTTGCAAAAGATATTACAGCACATGCTAATTCAAATTGATTAAATTGTATATAATTAATGTTATTTTCTATTATTATATTACAAATTTGAATTATTAAAAAGTAAATGTTTAAATTTATTTTTTTATTATAACATAAACTTAAGTCTGTATTAAATAAAATACCATTGATTAAAAAATAATGTACAATTTCATAAAAACTAATTTTTTGTATATGATAATTTAATTTAAATAAACAATTAATTTCAAATCTTCTTAATTGTTCTCTTGAAAAAGAAGAGGCACCTTCATATAAATATTGTAATTGTTTTAAATTTGAAATAAAATTTATATTTTCTATAAATTTAATTGATAAAATTAAACAACCAATTCCTAATTGTTCTAATTTATGATTTAAATTTATTCTTTCATTTAATAAAATATAATCAAATAAATAAACAGATAAAAAAAAACAAGAATTTGAATATTTTAATTTTTTAATATAATCTTTTATTTTATTTATTATTTTCTTTCTTGTACTTATTAAATTTTGAGTCAATTTAAAACTTGAATTTATGATAAAATTATTTTTTTCTATATCACATTGATTACGTAAATTTGATATAATTTTTAAAATAGAAATTTCAGTTTTATAAAATAAATTATTTGGTTTAATTGAAGAAAATATTTTTGAAGTAGAATTTTCAATTTTATAAATTGAACCACATGTTATACAAAAAGGAGATAATAAGGAAATTTTATGAATATGAGGACTTTTTATTTTTTGTAAATTATAATTTTGTTTTTTATATGTATATAAATTATTATAATTATTACTATTAATACATATTGAACTGTGTTTTAATAAAATATTATTAATATTATTTTTCTCAATATTTGATTTATTATTTGCATTATTTGATAAAGTGTTTGGAATCAATATTGACATTTGAATTTATTAAAATAAGCAAAAAAATAAAATATATTTTAAATTATATAATAATTTTAAAAAAAAGTATAAATTATCCAAAAAACATTTTAAATATTTTCCTTTTTTAAATTATTAATAAAACTAATAGCCATTTCATATTGCATTAAAGAAAAACTATATGTATCAAGCATTTTATGTGAATTAATAAATGATTTGATATAATAAAAATTTGAAATAAAATTAATAGGTCTACATTTAATAATAATATATACAAATATAGGAAAAATATCATCAAATCCAGCACCATTATTATCTTCACCTTCACAAAAATTAATACAATTATTTAATATTTTATATGCATTTGAAATACAATTTAATTTATTATATGGTGTTTTTTCTTTTAATAATCTATTTATATAACAAATTGCAATTGACCATAATTCTTCATTTATATATTCTTTTTTTATTCCTATTTCTATTGGATTTATATTTTTTAATTTTATACATTTATTATAAAAATTTATATCTTTTTCTGTTGGATTTTTTGTAAATAAATTGTCATATACTTTTTCTAAAATGTTATTTTCTATTATATTTAATATATCTTTTATCTCATCTTCTTTATTTATATATTCTTTAAATAAAAGTATTACTTCTTTATTTGTTAATATTTCATTTCTTAATATTTCTAAATATTGATATAATATATTATGTGCATTACTTATTGGATTTGGTAATAAAATATCATCTTTTAATATTTGTAATGATTTATATTTATCAATAAAGTCTATTATTTTTAAACAATTTGCATTTTTTATTTTTTCTTTTTCACATTTTAATTGTTTTTGAATTTCTTTTAATTTAATTGGTATATTTATATTATTACAAAAAATATTTATTTTTAGAAATTTTGTTATTTTTTTAATTGATAAATAATCTTTATTAAGTAAAATTATTGATTTATCCATTGATGCAATTTTCATTTGTAAAAAACATAAACTACTATTATTAATTTTTTGAATTGATTCTTCACATTCATTAAGAATTTCTTTATATAATTTTTCAAAATCATTTTTACTATAATCATTATTTAATAATTTTAAATTATATTGAATAAATATATTATACCATCCTAAAGGAATTAAATTTTCAAAAAATCTTTCTGAATAATCTTCCATATGAACATATTTTACTAATTCTTCAAAAAAATTAATTGAATTTTGAGATTGATTTAAATTTTGAAATAAATCTAAATTTATATCTTTTAATTCAACTAATAATGTTCTAATACATAATTTTATTTTTTCAAGAAGTGAATTTTCATTATAATTAATATCTTTAATTAATAATTTTTCATTTGAAATCATTATTTTATTTAATGATAAATTAGTATTTTTAATAAATATAAAATATTTTGTTTTCATATTATTTATATTTTTAAATACT
>JAEEGK010014230.1_pt1 | contig 17801 bp, 14 predicted proteins | sample 8958771 | NCBI WGS metagenome assembly JAEEGK01 (sample SAMN16246547, study PRJNA631951) | gut metagenome | biome: gut microbiome; feature: rumen; material: SC-attached | host: Bos | place: Iran: Karaj | collected 2018-10
GAACATACCGTTAAAACTTCCAAGTCCTGTTAAAAGTCCTGGAATTGCAGTTCGTTTTGCATGTTCCTTGTACTTATCAACTGCGCGGTAACCTTCTTCAACATCAACACCTGATTCTTTGTAAGATGCCATTGTTTGCTCCTGTATAAGCCCTCTGGCGGGCGTGTAATAATTTGGGCGTTCCCCTCGCTATCGCTCGGGTCGCTACGTTCCGGGTTCCGCTTTCGCTCCATTCGTCCGCAGCATTTTGCTGCTCCCGAACAGCTTCGCTGCCCTTCACATCGCTAACGCATTTACTGATTATAAAGTAAATCGCCCTGCGTGAAAACAGGGCTGTAAAATTTTATGAAATTTATTTTCCAGCCTGCAAACAATTCCTGCTGAATTCCGCAATGCCAGATAAATAACGCTTGTACCAGTTTCTTATATTTTCATTTTTTGAAAGTACAAGAAAATCCATATTTCCAAGAAAACTTATTTTTTTATAATTCTCTCTTATTTCCCACATCTCATCACTCGCATTCGGATTGTAATAAGGATCAGGATCAAAACTGAATTTCATGTCTTTCAAAAGTGATTCAAGGCTTTTTTCAAGCGCATTATCATAATTCAAAAATTCAATTTGATTTTGAATCTCTTCAAGTTCATCATTCAAACTCGAAAAATCATAAAAAATAAAATTTTTCAGTCTTTAAAAAAAATTCTTCTGCTCGTGCAATTCAGGAAAATCATCGTAAGGCAAATTGTAACACGGCGAATCTTCAGTTATGTTTCTTATCAAATCAGAAATTTCATTTACTTCCGATTCAACATTTTTGCATTTAAAAACATAATAAAACATTGCGTCGTATTTTGTTGCGCCATAAAAAATTACATTGTCATCTGCATCAACAAGCACCGACCTTTGAATTCCCGTGTAACCATACTTATCATTATTTTTATCAAATAAATATTTTTGAGGTTCCTTTACGCGCGCTTCAATTAAATTTTCTACAGACATTTAATTTTAGAATTTTACATCAATTCCAGTTGCAGCAGCATTATCTGCCAGTTTTTTTCTGAAAGCCTTTAATTTTGCGGAAAGTTCAGCATCCTGCAATGCAAGAATCTGAAGGGCAAGGTAAGCCGCATTTTTTGCACTATTAATTCCAACTGTAGCAACAGGAATCTGTGGAGGCATCTGAACAATACTCAAAAGAGCGTCCATTCCGCCAAGACCATTTGATTTATCAGAAACACATTCAAGCGGAACACCAATCACAGGAAGAGTCGTAATACCTGCAATTACGCCGGGAAGTGCAGCTGCAAGACCGGCACCGGCAATAATTACCTGACAACCGTCTTTTTCTACCTGTTCTACTGTTTGCTTAAGTAATGCTCCGGCACGATGAGCAGAAATGATATATGCCTTATAATCAACGCCGAATTCTGTAAGAACATCGGCAGCCTTTTTCATAGTGTCTTTATCAGACGCTGAACCGAAAAAAATTGCAACCTTCATAAAAGAGTTATAGCATAAATATACATTCATCACAATAACCCGGAAATTAAAGGTGCAATTTCAAAAAATGAGTAAGTCAGTTATTTTTCCAGATTAACTACAATTCCATCAACACTGATATTCGACTTTCTGTAAATATATTTTAACGGATGGTAATCAAACGCATTGTTTATCCAGCCGCCAAGACAGGATAAATTCAAAACATTAAACGAAACCGGATGACAGATAGGAATTATATAACCGCTGTCCAAAAGTCTTGTTTCTGCCTGCGCTAAAAGTTCATATCTTTCCTGCGTATTTACATAGGCTGCTTTTTCTATTAAAGAATCAAATTCTTTATCTGAATAGCCCGAATCATTCAGCGTAGAATTACTTCTGAACAGTTCAAGGAAAGCAAGAGGATCTGCAAAATCGCCAATCCATGTATAACAGAAAATATCCGCGTCAGAAACGCGCATGCTCTGAATATAATTATACGAAGAAATTTCTTCAATGTTCACATCAATTCCAAGCGGCTCCAGAGCCTTTTTTAATTCATTTATGTTTTCTTCGGACAAAACATTCTTTGGAAGCTGTATTTTAAGAGGAAGCTTTTCGTCTGCAGAAATTTTATATTTTTTTCGTGCTTCTTCCATCAGTTTTTTGGCTTCAAGCTCGTCGGTATAAGAAAAACCTTCCACTGTCGGATAACCTATAAGAGGATAAACTAAAGTTGTTGCCGCTACATAAGAATCTTTTCTAAAATTTTCCCAAGGCAAAGCTTCTAAAACTGCATTTCTAAATTCCTGATAATCCCATACAGATTTTGTTTTTGATTTAGGATATTTTTTTTCTGAATTTCTGAAGAACAAAAACTGAGTTGCAAATTCCGGATTAACCTGAGTAAGCTGCTTATTAATCGTAAGGTTCAAATCTATATCGCTTGTAACCCAATCTGCAAATCCTATATTCATCATATATGCATTTTCTGCCTTGTCATCAGACTGCCAGAAAATTATTTTTTCCATAACCGTATTATTTTTATCCCAGTATTCAGGATTTTTCTTTAAAAAATAACAGTTGGAATCTATATCTTCCAGTTCGTACGCACCGCTGTAAACAAAAGGATCTGTACTTACAATTACAAAAGAAGTATGACACAAAACACTCGGAAGATAATTTGCCGGAGAGTTCAAATGAATGGAAATTGTATTGTCATCCAGACAATAAATTCCTACGTTATCTGCAGAACCTTTTCCCGTTCTAAAATCCTCTGCGCCTTCAATTATATCGAGCATGGAACTGTATGGTGCTTCTGGTTCGGAAAGCAGCATTAAAAATGATTGCCTTACGGCCTGAGAGTTGATTGGTTTTCCATTGCTGAATTTTGCGTCTTTTCGCAGCGTTATCTGGCAGCGCTTTTTATCTCTGGAAAGTTTATAATTTTCTGCAAGCGCAAATTCCGGTTCAAGAGTTATCGGATTATAACTAAATAGTCCTTCATACAAAGAAGAAAGCAAAAAAGAATCATTCGAATATTGAGTAATCTGAGGATTCATCTCATGCTGTCTTACAGGTTCAACAATTATAAGAGTTTTTGCTCTGTCAAATTGCGACAAATAACTGTCATAAAATTCAGAATCGACAACATCCTCTACGGCGTCATTAAAGTCTATTGAATCAAAATTATTATTCTGTGAATTCTGCGAAAAAACATTATTGAATATTCCGCAGGCACAGAACAAAAAAAGAATAGAAAAAATTTTTTTACTCATCGGTAATCCCCAGCTTCTGCATTTGCTCTGCTTCTTCTTTAAAAGAAATATACTCACCTCTTTTTTTGTTGGTGTTTACGATTGAATTCCTTAAAGCCGAAAGTTCAATCTGCATTCCTTTTACTTTTGCTTTTAGAGAAGCCTCTACAGAATTTTTAAAATGAGCATCCAGAGAATTTATCTTTGTAAATATTGATTGAATTTCTGAAAGCTGTTTGTTAACAAAACTCAGAATAACGTCTTCGTTACAACTTTCTATTTTAGAATATTCAGGACCCTTTGTTGCAATTCCATTATAAATTTTTTCTTTTTTACCAATATCAAGCATAAAACTTATAACCGAAAGCTTTTCCAGGCGTTCGCCGCCGGTTTTTGGATCCTTTATTTTTACAAGAACAATTCTTTCCTTTTCTTTTATATTCAAGGCTTTTTTAAGTGCATCAAGCAGTTTTGCAAAAAAGTTCTTCTTCTTTTCAAAAAGCAGATTAAAATTTTCAGAAAGCTTTGCGCGCAACTGAGAAAGTGTCGGCGCACAACCGGACAAAGAAATAACTGTTGTAATTAATAAATCCTTTGAAGAAGGACCTTCGTTCTTTTTCTGAACATTCTGCTGAACCTTAGGCTGAAGCTTTTTTAAAACAGCTTCACGCTTTTTATCTTTATTTGCGCCAAGATCTTCATCTACAATTTCGCTTACAAGATCATTATAAAATGGAAGTGCCTTTCCCAATGCCTTAACAAAATTTTTCTTAATTTCTGTCATTTCGTTTTCGGCAGATGACATGGCATTTTCTTTATTAAAGCTTGGATTAGAAAAAACCATTTTTCTTATCTGAGCTTTATAATATTCACGCCAGAAAAGGCCGTATTCATTTAAGCTTTTGTCTATTTCATCAACAGCACCCTGACACTTATTTACACTGTCATTTATCATGCTTTGAAGTACGCTTGGCGCACCATTTCTTGCATTAGCAAGTGCAATTGCAAGTGCACGGGTATTCATTTTAGGATTATTGGAAGAAAGATTTGTCCATTCAAAGACTTTGTTAAAATCTATAAGCTTTTTTACAGTTGCCATATTAAGTTCTTCAACAGAAAAACGCATATATGTGCAAATATAATCCAGCATTGTTTCGTAATCAGAAAAACGCTCTCCAAAAACTGTACCTAAATCTGATTCAGAAAAAACGTCTGTAGCAGGCAGCCTGATTTCTGAAATTCTCTTATCCAGACGGTAAGGATCAGATTCAATAACTGAACGTTTTACCAGAACATCGTACATATTCTTAATGCAGGTATGCAAAAGCCTGTATTTCACAAGCAAATCCTGCAAAGCTTCTGAATTGTACCATTCTACTTTTTGAGAAACCAACTGTTGTAGTTGTATAGCAAAATCATTTTCTTCCATATCGCTATATTATCGGCATAAAAGTACTATTTGCTTAGAATCTTTACAGAAAGTCCTGGAACTGCAGCTGAAATGTTAAAATTAATAAATGAACCGTCTTTTTCCGGAGATTGAACAAACAAATACGTTCCGTCCTCCGAAAGTTTGATTTTTCCCTTTACAACCTTATCTGCCTTAAATTCTGCATCGGCTCCATTTTCGGTAATAAGATAGCGAGCCTTTGGAGAAACATAAATAGAAATTTCCTTCTTTACTGTTTCTACCGGAACTTCATCTATAATTTCTGTTTCTGTAACTTCTCTTGCATCCAGGATAACCGCATTTGTTTTGGCTACAGTCATTAAGTTATCGAGCGCTGTTTCATATTTTTCCTGCTGAAGAAGTTTTTCTGATTTTGATTTTTCAATTTCGCCTTCAAGTTGATTTTTTTCCTGATAATAAGAAACGGTTGTTTCAGAAAATGACTGTCCCATATCATCAACCAAAGCTCTGGAAGAAGCTACGTATTTTGGAATGGAATTTTCCTGAGGTACTGAAGAAACTGCTTTATCAAGATATTCATATTTTCCATAAATTTCCTGATAACCCTGCAGATATTCGACAAATCTTTCGTCCGTAATTTCATTATTTTCAGCAATTTGTTCAGCATCAAATTTTTTTACACCGGAAGCAGACTGAATAATCTCCGAAGCCTTCTGATCATTTATAACAGGATCAAGTAAATCTATCCGAGCCTGATAAATTGCCGCAACTTCCTTTGCGGTATTTCTTACGTCCTCTGCATTCTTTTTACGAAGCTGCTGCAGAGTTTCTTCCAGTTCAGAAATTCTTTCTTCATAATCCTTGCTGATTTTCTGAATTTCCAATTGCTGAACCTGTCTGTTACTGTCTACTGCAAGTTCATTCTGGCGGGCCGACTTTACCTGATTTTCATCAAAGCGATCGAGCTGTTTTTTGTATTCTTCTATCTGGCGGTCTGCCTTTTGAATTTTTGCCTGAAACTCTTCATCAACAGCTTTTCTTTTGTTCTGCGCATTTTCGTTTATCAGACGAATTCTATTTTCGTAATCTTTTTTGTTTTTTAATTTCATGGAATCAACGACATAAATTTCATTTTCTTTTTCTGTCTGAATTGCTTCCAGCTGCGATGTCCATTCTATTTGAATTTTTCCTCTGTTTTTTACGGCGTTATCGTAGTTTGCCTGAACCGAAGAAACAGAATTCAAAAGACTTCGCAAATTCAAATCATCAAATTCCGTAAGGCTAACTTCAATTTCTTTATCATGAACATTGATAACCTTCTGCATAATAAATGCGGTTAAGAAAACACCTAAAAGACAGCCAAGCAGAACAAGAAGGACAAACGGCGAACGGTTCTTCTGAGTCTTTTCATATTCTTCTACAATGTTGTAATTCTTACTTCTGGAAGTCTTATGAATTTTATCAAGCTCGTCTCCCAAAAAGAGCAGCACTTCCTTGTGAATTTTATTTTCTTTTTCAAGCTTTTTTATTTTGTCGCCATTGTCCATATTCCACTCCAATTCTCTGGTGCGCTTTTACTTCCCATTCTTTCAAGAAAAACCTCTGTAACTTCAAGCTCTGCTTTTTTAAAAATTCTTTTTGCAGCCCTCCAGTCTCCTTCGTAATATAATTTTAAGCCTTCTTCAAATATTTCATATTTTTCAATAAGCGAGTTGTCCATAACTTCGCAATCGAACGGGAAGAAAATCTTTTTTCCTTTTGTTTTTCCTTTAACCTGAACGGTATCAATTTCAAAAAATTTATAGCGTTCAGAAGCTTTGCTCACTTCATCTTTAATATATTCAGAAACAATAACAGGTAAGTGATAAATTCTTGTAAGGCCTTCAAGACGACTTGCAGAGTTTACTGTATCGCCAATTACAGTATTTGCCATATGTGCCTGGCGTGGATCTGAACTGTCGTTTCGCCCGATAGTTCCATAGAAAACATTTCCGCCGTCAATACCAACGCCGACATCTACGGAAACTGCCTTAAATACCTTTTCTTCCGAATCGGTAAGCTTTCGCGTTTTTTCTATCTCTTCGCGGCGAACTACCATTTCTTCTCTAAGCCGCTGAGTTTCTTGTGTAATTTCCCAGGCAGATTTTATAGCTTCTAAAGATTTTGATTCTTTAGCTTCAAAGGTTCCATAAATGGCAAGAACTGCATCTCCGATAATTGAACCGATAATTCCGTTATTATGATGAACTCTGTTAATTACGCGGTTATAATGAACATTTAATACTTCAATGATATCGTTTCCTAAAGTTTCTGTTCGATATGTAAAACTTTTTACATCGGAAAAAAGCATTGTTAATTCACGCTGACTGCCTTCCAGTCCAACATTTTTTCCTGAATAAGCTTTTGCAACAATATCCTTAGAAACAAATTTCTGGAACGTTCCAAGCAAATTGTTTATCTGCGAAGAAAGTGAATTAAACGAAGCGGCCATGTAAGTTACGTCATCATTTGGTGCTTTGGAAATATCAATTAAATCAAGCTGCTTTTTTTCCTGCATCTGAATAAGGTCTTCCGTAAATGAACGCATTACAGAAAATTCTTTGTTCAAAATAACGTAACCGACGATTACAAAAAACATGGTTAAGATAAAAATCAAAACTGAAGAATAAATGTAAATTCTGTTGTTTTCCTTTTTAATATCTGAACGCAGCTCCGCACGGATTATAAACATATTCCATTCATCATGAAATTTGTAAACTCCAAAATATTCACCTTCTGAATTATTGAAAGAAATTGAACCTTCTTCTATTCCGTTTTCCTGCTGCTGAATAATTTTATCTAACGCAGAAGTATCACTAAAAGAAGCCGGATTTTCTTTTCCGCCATCCGAAGAAAGCTGATTATTGCAGGTAAAGAATTTTATGGTTCCGTCTTTTTGAATTCCAAGCGCAAGACTGTTCTTTTTAGAAAATCCGGATTCGGCCATTTTCTTTAATGAATAAAAGCCGTCTTCCTCGTTGCCGGAATAAAGATATATCTGAAACTGATTCGAAGCATTATTGTACAGTTCCTTTAACTGCTCAATCATAATCGTATTATTTAAGTTAATAATTTCGCGCTGCGTAAACTGAATCGAAATAAAATTGGTCGCAAAATTAGAAAGGACAATAATAGAAATAAAAATTAAAAGGATTTTTAAACCGATAGGAATAATTTTTGTTTTTCCAACTTTAGAAAACAAACTCAGCAAAACATTCTCCCAGGTGTACCGACCGTGGTCGGACAAGGATGCCAGGACTGATATGCAGACATGCATTCATACCGTGCACCTTATACACAAAATCTAAATTTCACTTTCTCCGGTTTGTCTTTTTTGAATTTGCATAAATACTTAATTTACGCAGTTTTTCTACTTTCTTAAGTTGATACAATAATTATAAATGAATTGCACAAAACTGACAAATTTTTTATCATAAAAGTACATTTTTTATCCGAGATGAAATCATGAATAAAGATAATTCAAAAAAATCGATTGTACGTTCTGGACTTGTTCTTACATTAATGACTTTTGCGTCCCGAATTATGGGACTTATCCGCGAAACAACAAAAGCGTCTTTTCTTGGAACAGGACTTTTTGCAGACAGTTTTTCGGTTGCTTTTATGATTCCAAATTTATTCCGAAGACTTTTTGCAGAAAACGCAATTTCGGTAGCATTTATTCCAACTTTTAAGGATTATCTTGCAAAAGGAAATTCTGATGAAAATAAAAAATCAACTCAGGAATTTTTAGCGGCAACTTTTACCCTTGTAACATTTCTTACTGCCTGCGTAGTTACAATTGGTATTCTGCTTGCACCTCTTATTATCAGGTTTTTCTGTAAAGCTCCAGTTCCCGGAATAGAAGATTATGCGGCTAAGCTTGATTATTATCTTCAGGAATTAAATGAAACTACTGTGCTCACAAGAATAATGTTCCCGTATCTGTTTTTAATTTCGATAGCAGCATTCTTTCAGGGCGTTTTAAATACTTGCGGAATATTTGCACCTTCCGGCTTTACTCCTGTTATGTTCAACGGAATTGTAGTTCTTTCTACATATCTTCTTGCACCACATACTTCAAACCCGGCTCGTGCAATGGCAATCGGTACAATTCTCGGAGGTTCTGTTCAGGCTGTGTTCCAGTGGCCGTTTGTTTACAAAACAGGCTGGAAGGTTGGAATTGCTTCGCTTAAAAAGGCCTTTACAAATCCTGGAACAAGAAAAGTTATGGCTCTGCTTGCTCCAACAATTGTCGGCATTGCGGCTTATCAGCTTAATGACACAGTTTCTACTGCTTTTGCAAAACGCGTAGGTTCAGGAATTGCTTCGAGCCTTGGATACAGTCTGCGGCTTCAGGAATTGATTCTCGGCATTTTTGCAGTTTCAATTGGAACTGTAATTCTTCCGGATCTTTCTGGTTTTGCAAACAAAAAAGACTGGACTCAGTTTAATTCCATGCTGCTTCAGGCAATCAAAATTATGACGCTGATTTCAATTCCAATCACAGCATATTCACTCATTACAGGACGCGAACTTATTTCTCTGCTTTATAAACGGCATCAGTTTGATGATAATTCTGTCGCGATGACTCTTGGAGTTTTCAGATATCACATTGCAGGTTTACTTTTTATTGCGCTCAACAGAATAATGGCTCCGGCCTTTTACGCTCAGAAAAAACCGAAGCTCCCGACAATTGCAGGCCTTATAAACTTTGGTTCAAATATTCTTCTCGTTCTGATTCTTTCAAGACCAATGGGCGGAAACGGAATTGCATTTGCACTTACACTTGCAAGTTTCTTAAATACAGTTTTCCTTTTTATCTTTATGAAAAAGATGGATGAAATTGAAGTTGGAAAACTTGTTCTCGGAACAATTCTTTATTCACTTAAAATGGGACTGTTCTCTGTAGTTGCGGCTGTGCCAACTTATTTTGCCCACAAAGCATTGGTTGGATTTTTTGCAGGCTACAAAAACATTATTGCCTACGGAGCACCAGTAATTATTTCTGCAATTATTTTTGCGGCTGTTGGAGTTCTTGAGCTTATAATCACAAGGGACAGCATTGTAAAAACAGTGATTGCAAAAATCAAAAAATAAAAATATTATAGACAGAAAATTTCTTATTAAAATAATGCCGTAAAAAAACGGCCAATATTAAACGAAATTCCGTTTTGGAGAAAGAGATGAAAAATTATACAAAAGAAGATTTGGCAAATATTTATAAAAATAGACGTAAAAAACTTTCTGAGTACATGAATGAAAATTCTTTGGGCTGTGTTGTTTTTATTGACAATGAAGAACACAGAGAACCTGCCGTTGCTTATTATACAGGCCATGCAAATGACTGCGTATTAATGATTTTTTCAGACGGTTATACAATTCTTATTCCATGGGACGAAAATCTTGCAAAGCAATACGGCCACTTCGATAAGCTCGTACCTTATCAGCGTTACAAAAATGACTCTCTTGATGCCATAAAAGCTTTGCTGAATGTTCACTGCGGTACACACGGGAATAATAATAAAATTGAATTGCCGCCATATTTAACTTATCCTCAGTATTTAAAATATATTGATGAATTAAATAATTACGATTGCCGCTGCAAGGAAGACGGAGCCCATAAATTTGTTACCGACTGCAGAATGATAAAAGATGAATACGAAATTGAATGCACAAGAGAAGCCTGCAGAATTGGTGATTTAATAATTGACGAAATTGAAAAGCTTGCAAAAGCAGGAAAAATCAAAACAGAAACAGATGTTGCACTTTTAATTGAACGCCGCTTAAGGGAAAACGGCTGCGAAAGAGCAGGTTTTGATACTCTGGCTGCCGGTCCAAAAAGAAGCTTTGCAATTCACGCCTTCCCGGGTTATACCGCAGCAGAATGGCCTGCAAAGGGACTTTCCATTCTGGACTTTGGAGTTGTCTACAAAGGCTACACAAGCGATACAACATTAACAGTTGCAAAAGGAAATCTTACAAAAGAACAAAAAAATCAGCTGGATTTGGTTCAGAAAGCATATGATGAATGCCTTAAACTCTACAATCCAAAGCATACAGTTGCAGAAGCCGCTAAAAAAGCTGATTCCGTTTTTGCGGCTGCAAAAAGAAAAATGCCTCATACTTTAGGACATGCAATCGGTCTGGAAATTCATGAATATCCGAGAGTAAGCACAAAAATGCCTTCAACTTTAAAATTTACTCCCGGAATGATTTTAACCTGCGAGCCGGGACTTTATGATCCGGAAATTGGCGGAACAAGACTTGAAAATGATGTTCTCATTACCGAAGACGGAAATGAAGTTTTAAGCCATTCAAGAATTATCAGACTGTAAAATGAATTTATCAAATATTGTAATTGTTCTTGATCATCCAGATGAATCTCGTAATATTGGCGCTGCCTGCCGCGCCATGGCAAATAACGACATAAGCAAACTGCGCATTGTAGGCAAAAAAGAAAATTACGATATTGAACATATTCACGTGCTTGCAATTCATGCCGGAGAAATTTTTGATAAAGCAGAATTTTATGATTCAATAACAGAAGCAACTGCAGACTGTTCAATTTGTGCCGGAACTACAAGACGCCGCGGAAAGAAAAGAGGAAAACTTTTACTGCCCGAAGAATTTGCAGATATGGCAAACTCTATATCTTCAGCAGATTCTTCGGATGAAGCTTCTAAAGGCGATTCGGCCTGTAAAATTGCCGTAGTTTTTGGCAACGAAAGAACAGGCCTTACAGATGATCAGCTGGATGAATGTAATCTTGGAGTAACAATTCCTTCATCAGATAATTTCGGCTCGTTGAATTTAAGCCATGCCGTTCAGATAATCTGCTACCACTTATTCCGAAAAAATCTTGAAGCCAAAAAAGGTGAATACAAAGGCTATACTCCGCTTACTCTGGAACGAATAGACAGTGCCGTAAAATCAATTACAGACGACATGCAGAAAATCGGATTTTTTAAAATGCCCGGAAGAAGCGACATGGAAAATTTCTGGAGAAGTATTTTAAGCCGCGCAAGTCTTTCCGAAGGCGAAGCAAAATATCTGGAAAAAACATTTTCTAAAATGGCCGGTCTTGCTTCTAAAAACAATAAATCCTAGTTGTTATTTTCAAGGAATTTTAAGAAGTCTTCTTCTGGAAGCGGTTTACTAAAATAGAAGCCCTGTGCATAAGTAATTCCCAAAGATTCCAGATAATCAAACTGTTCTTTAGTTTCTATTCCTTCTACAACAATTTTTCTTCCCATCTTTAACAACATGCCAATCATATTTTCAAGAAGAATTTTTGCATTGTTTACTGAATTTCCTTCTTTCTTAAAACATGGCCACAAAAGACTTTTGTCTATTTTAATTAATTCAAAATCACCTTTAGACATTCTTGAAAGATTAGAATAACCGGTTCCAAAATCATCCATTGCAAAAGAACAACCGAACTTTTTAAGCTCTTCCATGTTTTTCTTAAGCATGTATCCCGAAGTAATTGCAATTGATTCAGTAATTTCAAGATTCACAGATTCCGGCTTAATTTTATATTCGTTCAATAAAGTTTTCATGAGTTTTGGTAAATCTGCATCTACAGACTGTAAGCCGGAAAGATTTACTTCTATGTGATTAATTCCTCTTTTAGAAAGATTATTTTTTCCCATAAAAGAAAATACATGATTAAAAATCATTTCGCTTAGCTGAATAATTTGTCCGCTCTTTTCAACTATAGGAATAAATTCTTCCGGAGAAATAAAGCCTAAAGTTGTTGAATCCTTTAATCTTACAAGCGCTTCGGCATTAGAGAATTTTTTTGTTTCAAGATTATAAATCGGCTGATAGTACATTTCTATTCCATCATGCTCGATTGCTTCCGTAACAATTTTGATTATGGAAAGTTTTCGTGCGCGCTTCTGGCGGGCATTTGAATCTATATGGCAAAGGAAGCCCGAAGAAGCTGAATAAGATTCCATGTCTTCCAAAAAATCAATCAGTTCAGAAATTTTTCCGGAGAACGGGAAATCTTCCGGACAATTTAAAATATATGCACGTCCGTTTAATCTTATATTTGTATTTCTAAAGCTCCAGGTTTTTGTAAAGCGCTGTTCAATTAAATCAATTATTTTCTGCTGGTTAAGCAGCTGTTTTTCGTTAAGTATAATTGCAAGCGAAGTTCTGTTCAGTCTGTAAACCGAAGTCTTGATATTTCTTTCAATAAAGTTTTTGAGAATCAATAATAATTGGGAAGCAACATCAACTCCCGGAACCTGACCTACAACTGGAAAATCTTCAATTTCTATTTTAATGATTTTAAATGGCTTTTCTTTTCCCTGGAATTCTTCCAGTACGGTTTTAAGCGCATAATAATTAAAAGCACGGGTTTCTGTATCAATGTATTCCGAAGGATTTTCCAGAGAAAGGAACATCAAAAGAATCATTGAAGAAACGCCTACGCTGGATATAAGAATTTTTGGAAAAATAATTTGAGTAACACCAAATCCTACCCATAAAGCCATTGTAAAAAGAACATAAATCTGCTGCTTTCTGTGAACTGAATTGGAAAGATGTCTTATTGATTTTATTACGGTCATTACAGAATAGTAAATAATAACTACATAAACACAATTTACCATTAAACCATAAGAATAAATTCCATCTGCTTCCCTATAATATTCTATTGGAGCAAAAATCACAGTTAACAGAGAAATCAGATATAAAAAACAGATAAATGAAAATTTATAAATTGAATAGCGTCTCTGATTTCTATTTAAAATATCAATATAAAGATAAATGCACGAAAGACAGATATCCAGGAATATAATGAATCCCTGATGTGTAAAACGAACAAACCATAACGGTAAATATTTATAGTAAACAAGAGCAAAAACCGTTGCCACATCAAAAAGCAGATATATTAAAGCACTTATCATTAAAACCGAAAAAATCCGGTTAGATAATAATTTAATTTTTGGTCTGAAAAAATAAATAACCTCAAGAATCATAAGGATTGCAAATGAAGCTATTTGAAATTTCAAATGGTTAAACAAGAATGAGTTCATTTAGACTATATTTTACACCACAAAATTTGATTTATCCACAAATTTTTTATACAATTTAATTATGTACTCACATCTGCTATTTGATATGGACAACACTCTTTATCCTGCAAGTTCTGCTATGAATGACGGAATTACAAACAGAATGCTGGAATGTGTTGCAGAGTTTTTTCACTGCGATTTTAACAAAGCCGTTGAACTAAGAAAAGAAAGAATTACACATTATTCTACAACTCTGGAATGGCTGCGCTCCGAAGGAATGACTGATGTAGAAGGTTTTCTGCGCCACGTACATCCCGATAACGAAGCCGATGAACTTTTACCGCAGCCCGGTTTAAGAGAATTCCTTCTTTCCCTTCCATATAAAAAAACTATTTTGACAAATGCGCCTTATGAACATGCAGAAAGAGTTTTGGAAAAGCTTGGTATTGCCGATTTATTCGACGCATTAACAGATATTCGCGATGCTGATTTTTATGGAAAACCATATCCGAATTCATTTAATGTAGCATTAAAAAAAGCCGGCGAAACCATTGAATCTACGCTTTTCCTTGATGACATGCAGAAATATACCGACGGCTGGGCGGCTATGGGCGGAACTGCAGTCTTAATTGGAAAAGACAATGGAAAACCTCTGGAAAAAACTGCAGAAGCCATGATAAAGGCCAGAGATGCAAATAAAACTGGAAAAGAAGGAAAAACAATCCGTTTGAATTCCATATATGAATTACCGGGAATTTTGTAATATGAAAAAATTTCTTTGCATTTGTTTAAGTTCAACTATTCAGCGAACAATTACTTTTGAAAACCTTACTCTTACTAAAGTTAACCGTTCCAAAAAATACAGGCAGGATGCTTCGGGAAAAGCCGTGAACTCTGCACGCGTATTGAATCAGCTGGAAAAAGGCTGTGTTACCACAATTTGTCCGCTTGGAAAAGAAAATCAGGACTTATTTATTTCTCTTGCAGAAAAAGATGGCCTTGAACTTATGACTGCACAAATTCCAGGATTTACACGCGAGTGCTGGACTTTACTTGATAAAAATAATGCTACGACAACAGAGCTTGTTGTAAGCGAACCGGAGCCTTCGGATGAACAGATTAAAGATATTCAGAAGGCAGAAATCAAACTGTTAAAATTTATTACTCAGACGCTCCCAAAAGTTGATGCGGTTTTACTTGCCGGAAGCCGCCCGTCGTTCTGGTCGGAAGACTTGTATTCAACTATATGCGGAATTGTAAAGGACAATAATAAATTTATACTCGCAGATTTTATTGGAAAAGATCTTATGAATTGTCTGAAGATGCCTTCTGCAGAAAAGGTTGAACCGCGCCCTGCCCTAACTCCAGATGTTGTAAAAATTAACGACGAAGAATTCTGCAGGACTTTTGATTTAAATTATCCGCTTGAAACTGGCGAATTAAAAAAACAGGTTCTTTCTAAGAGTGAAGAATTTAGAAACATATTTGTAATTACGCGTGGAAAAGATTCAACGCTGGCAGCCGCAAATGGCAGAATATACGAATGCGAATCGGAAAAAATTACGCCTGTAAATACAACCGCATGCGGAGACAGCTTTAATGCAGGCTTCCTTTATGAATATATTAATTCTTTGGACATTCAAAGAGCGCTGGAAAAAGGAACCTGGTGCGCCGCACGCAATGCAGAAAAAGAAGTTCCAGGCGGAATTTAATATAAGAATATTTTATAACGCTTTCATCTATTTTTTTTGCCTTTTTAACTAAATTATGTTAATATTTTTAGTTAATTATGGATCAGAAGAAAAAAGTAAGATTATCGGACATTGCAGAAAAACTTGATGTAAGTATTGTTACAGTTTCTAAAGCGCTTGCAGATAAAGATGGCGTTGGCGATGAATTAAAACAGAAAATTAAATCGCTTGCAGAATCTATGGGTTACAAGCTCAAAAAAGATTCAGGAAAATTATCTTCCGAAGGAACAGGAAATATTGGAATCATAATTCCTTCTCGTTTTTTCTCTCCCGATTTTTCTTTTTACTGGTACTTATTCAATTATCTTTCCAAGGAACTTTTAAGCCGCAACTATTATACAATAATGGAATTGCTTCCGGACGAAAACGAAGAAAACCTTGTTTTGCCAAGAATGCTGGATGATAAAAAAATTGATGGAATTATTATTCTTGGCCAGACAACCGAAGCCTATATCAATAACCTGAATTCAGTTTACAGCAATTTTATTCTTCTTGATTTTTATTTAAAGAAGCAGATTTATGACAGCGTTTCGAATGATGACTTTTTCTGTTCATATATGATTACAAATCACATAATCGAAAACGGACATAGAAACATAAAATTCGTAGGAAACTTTGAAGCAACAACTTCTATCCGAGACAGATTTATGGGCTTTCAGGCTGCCATGTACGAAAATAAACTTCCTGTTTCTATAGATGAAATAATTCCGGACCGCGATTCAAAAGGAATGAAAATTACAATTCCTCTTCCTTACGATAATCTGCCGACAGCGCTTGTCTGCAACTGTGACCAGACCGCCGCAACAGTTATTGCACAGCTGGAAGAAAAAGGAATTAAAGTTCCTGATGATATTTCTGTAACAGGTTTTGATAATTATCTTCCGCGACAGAAGCCCGAAGTTGGATTAACTACAGTTTATATTAATCCCGAAGACACCGCAAAGATTGCCGCAGATTTAATTATAAATAAAATCCTTGGCAAGCCTTACACAAAGGGTCGTCATCTTGTAAGCGGAAAACTTATTGTCAGAGATTCTGTAAAAACTTTATAATTTTTTCTGCAGCAAGTCTGTGAGTTTTTGGTCCCGGATGACCACGAGAGCCCTTGTCTTCGTCAGTTATTTCCACATCTTCCATTGAATCTAACTCAAGAACCCATACGTCTTTGTTGCCAGTAAGCTGCTTATAATTTTCCACAGCCTGTTTTATAAGAGCAGGAACAATATCTAACTTTATCATTCCATAGGTCCATAAAATTTTTGCAGAAGGATTTTTTGATTTAATTTCCTTTAAAAAATCTACAGCTGCTTCAACAAATATTCGCCGGCTTTCTTCGCTGTCTGAACATTCTTTTTCTGGAATATTGAGAGCGCTATTATCATTTGTTCCAAGGGCAATAACAACATAATCATACCCAGGATGTTTACCATCTTCAAAATTAAAATTATAAGGCTCCTCTGCTCCAGCTATACTGCAAACCTGATTATAAAGAGACGGAACATTACTATCTTTATTGCCATCCCAACCCCAGCGCAAGCCCCAGCCACATTGAGAAATACTAGAAAAATCACAATTAAACTTACGCGAAATTTGCGAAGCATAAGAACGTGATGCAGAAAACAAAGAAGATATCCATTCCAATTGATCAGGAGCACCTCGCAGGCCTTCTCCGCTTGTAATACTGTCTCCAATGAACTCAATCTTTAATGGCGATACTTCTTTTCCAAAAGGAAGGAATTTTCCTTCATCATCTAAAATAATTTCTTTAATTACTAAAGAGTGCTTTTTATCGCCGGCCATTGGCTGAGTTTCTTTATAAATAGTAATTACATTTTCAATTGAAGGATCTATATTTCTTACAAGGCAGATATTTTTTTCACCCGTATTTTCTACCATGATGCGTGAAATTTCTGAATGATTAAGATGAACGCTTATCCAGATTTCCTGACCTTCGTAATCTGATTCAATTACAGCACGAACTTCTTTTGCGTTCACTTTAATTTCCAGAGCACTTGCAGCCCAGAAAAGCTTTAATTCCGGTTTTGTTTCTGCATCAACAACATTTCTTCCAATAATTCTTTTGTAATCAATTTGATTAATTTTATAACTTTTCATACTTACCACTTAACGCTAAAACAGCAAAAAAGTAAAGACAGTTATCATAATATCTTCGGCGGCCTGTACGCATTGGAGTTTCCCAGAATCTTTTTATGGCACGAACAACCATTTTTCTCTCTGCAGGAGAAATTGAATTCACATCTACGGCAAGAGCAGCTTCGGCGATTGTTGCAATTAAACCTATCGGATGGCGGGCCAGCTTTTTACGTTCCGTTCCGTCAA
>JAEEGK010014231.1_pt1 | contig 17800 bp, 9 predicted proteins | sample 8958771 | NCBI WGS metagenome assembly JAEEGK01 (sample SAMN16246547, study PRJNA631951) | gut metagenome | biome: gut microbiome; feature: rumen; material: SC-attached | host: Bos | place: Iran: Karaj | collected 2018-10
AATAGAAAGACAAAAAAAAAAAGAAAAAATTTTATTAAACATAGAAAATAGAATAAGTAAAGAAATCGAAAGAAAAAATAAAAATGAAAAAATTTTATTAGCTGTTGCGCAAAAATTGAATGTTAACATTGATGATATAATGAAAAATGATCATTAATGATGATAATTTGTTTAAAACAATTTTTAAAGAAAAATAGTTAAAGAATATCATAAAAAATTTTTTATTATTATATTTTTAATTTTTTTTTTATTTATTTATTTGATAATTAAATAACAATATAATTTAATAACAGTAAAATATAAATTTTAAATAATATTTTTAGAATTAAATTTAATAATACAGGAATAGATTTGTAAATTAAAAAAAAAATTATATTTTACAATTTACTTTTAATAGATAAATATTTAAAATCAAAAAAAAAATAAAGAAAAAAATATTTTTTAGTCTTTTCAATATTTTCTCGATTTTCTATCATTTCGTTCACTAAATTTAAATTATTATTATTACAATTACTATTTTGAATCTCAGAATAAATTTCATTATTTTAAATATTCATTTTCTTTTTTTAAATCATTAACATTAGAATTTAAATTTTTATTTATTTCTCTTAATTGATTTATTTCATCTTCTTTAATTAATATTTTTTTAGATAATAAATAATTTTTTTCCTGTATATTATCTTCATTTTCATTTGATTCATTAAATTTATTTTCTTCTTTTTTTATTATATTATCATTTTGTTTTAATAAAAATAAAACTTGTTTTGTCAAATTATTATTTTGAGTTTCTTTTTCTGATTTATAATCTTCATATTTTGATATTATATCATAAAAAATTTCACAAACTCTTTGAAATATATCAACAACATTCATTTTATTATAATTTTTAATTAATTCTTTACTAGACTTTTTAATATCATTCATTTTATTTTCTGGAATCATATAAATCATTCCATCAATATTTTGATTTAAAATTTTAATTAATTGTAATTTTAAATCATCTAAAATTTGATTTTGTTTTTTTTTTTCTAAATATTCAATTTCTTCATTTGTATTTGGAATTTCTGAATATTTATTTTTATAAATATAATAATAAGTCTTAGAAATTCTCATATAAAAATTAATAATACCAATTAATATCATTTTATTTTCTTTTAAAGAAGAAGTTAATTTATCAATTACTTCTCTAAAATTTCCAATATTTTTATCTCTTTGATTCTTATAAACAGTAGGAGAACTTGCAATATCTTCTAACATTCCTTGTCCTTTTTTTAATTCTTCATCAACTCTATTTAAAGTTTGTTCAAAATTTTTTTCTTTTTCTCTATTTGGAATATCAGAATTTAACATAATATCTAATTTTTGAATTTGTTTTTTTATTCTTTGAAAATTTACTAAATCATTTTCTAATCCTGATAATTCTCTTAATAAATTCTTAGTATTTCCAAATGAATTTATTTCTAATCTTTTAATATTATTTTTTTCTAATTCTTTATTTACATGATTTATATGATATTCATTTTTAATTTGATTTACTTTTTCTTGAAGTGCTTTATCAAATTTTTTTTCATATATTTCAATTTGTTCAGTCATTTCTTTTATTTTTTTTTTCATATTTTTATATTCATTAATATTAATTTCTTCTCCTTTTTTATTATTTTCATTTGAATTATCAATTAACATTCCATATTTTCCACCAAAAACAACATTTCCTTGTTTTAATTTATCAATTAAACTTAATAAATCTAATATTACATCATAAAATCTATTTTCCATTATATCAGACATTTTAATATTTAAATTAATTAATTTTTTTTTTATATCATCTGTTACAATTTGTTCAGTTTGAATTGAAATATTTCTTACATTATTATTTTGAAAACTACTTTTATTTTTATTTTGATATTTACTTAAATCTTTTGTAATTTCTTCATTTTTACTTAAAGCATCTAAAAGTGAATTTTGAAGATCTTGATTAGTTTTTTTTAAATCATAATTAGCATTTTCTAATTCTTTATTTTTATTTTCTAATTTATTTAATTCAATTTTCATATTTTCATATTCTTGTTCTTTTTTAGAAATATCTTTTTCAATAATTTTCAAATTATTATTATATTCTTCATCTTTATTTTTAATTAACTCTCTATAATTATTTTCCATTTTCTTAAATTCTTCATTTAACTTTTTCAAACTTTCATCATTAATTTCATCTTCATTTAAATTATTATTATTTCCTTTAATCCTTTTTTTAATTTTATCATCAAGACTCTTCCTTTGTAAATCAATATAAACTTCTCCATTTTTAAATTTTTGATTTTCTTCTAAAATATTTTCATAATCAATTGTTAATTGAGAATACTTTTCTTGTAATTTATCAAATTCTTCTTGTAATTTAATTAACAAAGCATAATAATCTTCACTTTTATTAACAATTGGTTTATTTTGTACTTTCATAGCTCTAACTGCAAAATTTAAAGAAGAAAAAGTTTCTTCAGAATTATAATTAGAAGGACTAATAGTAACAATTAAACTAGTTTTAGCATTTCCACCTAAACTTTCTTGTAATAATCTTGTTAATTTAGAATCTCTATATGAAACATGACTATTTTTATTATCAGTTAAACTTTGAATACAATTACCTAAAACTAATAAAGAATAATTTATTTTTTTAGCTTCTTCTAATCTCATTAATTTAGCATTTGATTTATTTACTCTTTCACTTCCAGCAAGATCAACTAAATATAAATATGAACTTGTCATTAAATGTTCTTTATTTGTTTTATCTTCAAAACTTTTTTCAATTTTTGCTATTAATAAAGCATGAGAACGTGATGAATGTGCATTCATTCTAGTACATTCAGTATTACGATTCTTTTCACCTTTTCTAAATGCTTCTTCACATTCTTTTGTATTTTTTATCATAATCCACATACAATTTTCTAAAAAAACTCCTTTATCAGGATCTTCTCTTATTTTTACTTGATTTTTTAATTCAAATAAATCTTGAATAGTTTCTAAATAAATTTGTATAAAAGCAATAGAAATATTATATCTTTCAGAAGGATCTTTTTTATGATTTTCTTCAATTCTTTGAAATATATAATCAAATGATCTTGGTATAATCCCTTTTAAATTATTATCATTAAATTCACCTACCATTGTATAAGTTTTTCCAGTTCCTGTTTGACCATAAGCAAATATTGTTCCATTATATCCTTCTAATGCTGAATCACATACTTTTTTTCCTGATATTTCAAATATTTCTTTTTGAGTTGATTTTTCTGTGAAAATTTTATCATAGGAATAATCCTTTTTATCATAATCCTTTTGTACTATTAATTTTTATTATTTATTATAAAATATTTTATATTTTTTTTACCTGTCATTGCATTTCTATTGTAGTCTATGTTTTCTATTGGAGATGTTGAATCTGTTTTTAATTCTTGTTCACTAAATGGACGAATACGAACGAAAACTAAAACACGTTCTCCTTTTGGATATTGGGATGAAGAGGTTGATAAATTCTCTTTTTCTTTTTTCATTTTTATTTATTATGAAATTTAATTATTATTTTTTATTTTAAAATTTTCTATTTTTAAAAAATAAGATAAATTATATTATATATGTAATTTATTGGGTTTTTTAATTTGTATAATATATATATAAAATTAATATTTGTTTCTTATAGTTGTTAATTAGAGTAATTATGATTTTTTTGTTGATTTCTTTAAAATTTCTTTTTCTTTTAATTTAATATTATATTTAAAGATTTTAGTTTTCATTTCATTCTTCAATAAAATAATTAATAATTAGTTTTGATTCTTTCTTCCGTAAATTCATCAACAAAGATGGAAATATAAAACAACAAAAGGAAAATATTTTATGTAAACTTTTAAAGATTTAGAGAAATCAATATCAAATTACTCTTACTATTTATTAACATAAAATTAAAAATTATTTTTAATCAAAAATTTAAATTATCTTTTTCATTCAATCATAATATTCTTTATAAGGAAAGGAAGATTAAAATCATTATAAGATATTTATTTTCAATTAATTCTTTTAGTCAGTGAATAAATTTCTTATTTTCATTTTAAGTTTAAGTATTTTAATTTTTTGATTTCTTAAAATTAATGAATAGTTTCATTAATCATATCTTTAGGAATAAAAATTTCTTTTTTTTCTTTATGAAATATTATTTTAGAATAAATTAAAAGATATCATAATAATATTTATTTTTTTTGTTTTTCAATTCTTTTATTGTGACTTAACAAAAATTTAAAAATAAAACTGGTTTTTTTTTAAATTACTTTTGACTATTATATATTTCTTCAATATAACTACCAGGATTAACTTTCAAATTAAAATTATTATTTTTCTTAAAATCAAACATATCAGTTATATTAGTATGATTAGAAATTTCAAAGTCAGTTAAATCTAATTCTTCTAAATTATCACAATTTTGAAACATAAAAGTACAATCTTCAATTGTATTTTGAGATTTAAACTTACATAAATTAATTTTTTTTATATTACTGCAATCTAAAAACATTTTTGACATTGATTTAACTTTTGTTGTTATTTCACTTAAATTTATTTCTTCTAATATTTTACATTCTTTAAACATTTCATTCATATTTTCAACTTCTGTAAAATCCATATGTTCAAAATTTACTTCAATAAGATTTGAACATTTATAAAATAAATTACTTAAGTTTACAATTGTTTTCTTAAAAAGAAGTTTAAAATGAAAATCTCCAATCCAGTTACATTCAAAAATGAATGTCATTTTTTGTTTTTCTTCATTTAAATACTTATCAATTGAATTTAAAATATCATTTCCATTATCTTCACCACAGTTTAATATTTGAATATTCTTTTTTTGGTTTTCATTAATTTGATATGTTGAAAGAATATAAGGATTATTAAATTCATTACTACTCATTTTTTTTATTTCTTTTTTCTTTTTTTCTGTTGCTGTTTTATTTATTTTTTCTATTTCTTTTTTCCTTTCTTCATTTGCTTTTTTATTTTCTTTAGTTCCTTTAATTAATTGAGGTAATTCTTTTTTGAAAACCTCAACTTGTTTTTCACTAACTAATTTTTTTTCATTCAAAACTTCATATAAAAATCTTGTAGGAATAATATTATCTTTGTTATTTTTATTTTCTTTTTCAGCTTTTTCTTTATATTTACCTATATAACCTAATACAATTTTATAATAACCATCAATCTCATCAATTTTTAAAATTTCAAAAGATGAATAAGGAAAAAATAAAATTTCCTTTTGTTTGGAATTTGAATACTCTTTAAAGTCTACATTTGATACATATTTTAAATCTAAATCATTTCCAGATTCAATTTCAAAAAGAACTTTAACTTCAGAATCTTCTAGAACTTTATTATTCATTGATTGTTTTGCTTCATTTTCATCTAAAGTAAAAAAAAGATAACCATTATTATAACAATAACATTTACTATTTTCTAAAAAATTTTTTCCATGTTCAATTTCTTTTTTTTTTGATGTTGTACCTAAATATAATTTTTCTTTTACAAAAGAATTGAATTGAAATTTTGTTAACCCATAATATAAAAGCTTAATATAATTATCATATGTATTTCCAATATAACTTATTAATTTTTCATTAATTAAATTTATTATTTTATCAAAAGAAGCTAATTTTAACATATATTTAACTATAATTTTGAGAGGAACATTATTTTCATATAATTGATTCATTATTTCTTTAATTTCATTATTTTCTTTATCTTTATCTTTTTCATTAATATTATATATATAATTAATTAATTTATTTATCTCAAAACTAGTTGGCTTATTATCTACAATAGTTTTAATTTTTATTTGATACTCTAATTGTCCATAATTATCAAAATAATCAAATAAAAAAACATTCCTTTTAGGTTGAAATTCTAAATCTAATTTATCCTTAATTTCTTCAAATGTGCTATAAATATAATTTTCATTAAAAAATGGAAAGTTTTTATTTTTTAAAATCTCTTTTTTATCTTTTCCCAAAATTAATATTTTTAAAACAACTTTAAAATTTTTATAGTTTTCATTCATTGATTTAAAAAAATCAGAAACTGAATCTTCTCCAATAATAATTGAAGTATCTTCAAAATCTATCTTTTTTAATTTATCAACTGCTTTTTCAATTGATTGAAAGTCAACATAATTAAATTTTGTCATGGCTTTTATATTATATTTCCATTCTTCTAATTGTTCATTAAATTCATCATTATCATCCAATTTTTTCGTATGAATTAAAAATACATTTCTTTTCATTTATAATAAAAAACTTAAAGATTTCTTAAAAAAATATAAAAATAATTTTTTTATATATGTCTTCGAAAAGTGAAACAATTCAATCATTATTACATTTCCCAGAAGAAACAGAAATATCTTTAAATTTAATTCAAGAAAAAATATTTAGATGTCCACTTTGTATGCAAATACCAAGAATTTCAATAATAGGAACTTTAAAGAATTCAATGATAATTTATATTTGTAAATGTGGAAAAAATGAAGTTCCTTTAAATTTATTTTTAAAAGAATTTACAGAAAATCAAATTTTATTTTCTAATTGTTCTTTTATAAAACATGATGAAATAACAAAAAATAAAAAAAATGAGAATAATATGAATTTCTGTATTGAATGTAAAAAATGCTTTTGTGATTCTTGTATTTTAATTCATGATATGGAAAATATAAATATTTCTCATAGAAAAATTTCAATAAATAATTTAGATACTTATTGTACTTGTAATAAAAATCCTGCTCAAGGTTTTTGTTTATTGGATAATGAAAATGTATGTTATGATTGTAAAAATAATCATAATAATCATAAAATTATTCAACCTTTTGATTTTAATTTAACAAATTTAGAAATTGAAACTTTTAAAAACAATTTTAAAGAAGTTTTGAATTTAATTCAAAACAACAATAAAAATTATAAAGATGAAATAGTTAAAATATTAAAACATAAAATTTCAGAAATTGAAAAAGCTTATAATGAGAATTTAGAAATTAATAATAAAATTCTTAAAATATTTTCTAATTATTATTTAATGAAAAATGTTTATCCTTCTTATTTTATATATCCAATATTATCAACTTTAAAAAATATTCATTTTAATATTACTGAAAAAAATCCTATTATAAAAGATTCTTCAGATATAACAAAAATATTTCAAGAAGGATTATCTTATTTTAAAAATTATTCAGTTATTGATATGAATAAAACTTATGTTAATGTAGATCAATTAACTAATTTAAACAACGAAACTATTAATATTAAATCTAAAAAAAAATTATATAATCCTGTTAATAATAGTTCAAATATTCCCAGTTTAAAAAAATATGGGAGAATGAATAATAGATATAGTAATATTAAAAATAATGATTATATGTTAACTTCAGATAAAACAAGTTCTAATAATAGTTCTGAAAATATTACTAAATATTCTTCTTTTGGAAATAGAAAAAAATATTTAGTTAAAAGTAAAGAAAAAAAAGAAAAAGATAACTTTTCAAATAAAAAATATAAAAAAACAAAATCTATTTATAGTGCTTATAATAAAAATAATATTTTAAATAATAATGCTGGTGTTACTCCAAGAAAAACTTTACCTCAAATTTATAATGTTAATAAAAAAAATAATAATTATAATGTAAATAACAATTATAAAAATAGTAAAGAATATGGATTAAACAAAATTGTAGTTCATGAAGAAAAAAATAGATATAATGAAATTTCTCAAGTTGAATTTATATTTAAAAAAATATAAATATTTTTTTTCTTAATCAGTAATAAAGTATTATAGCTATTTAAAAATTAATATTTAGATAATATTAACATTAATGATTAATAAAGTTTAAATATTTAAAAATTATTATTATTAAACAAAAATAAAATAATAAACTTAAAATTCAATATTTCTCATTTTCATCAACAAATAATATTGAAAAAACATTTGAATTATAAAAGTTAATTTATTTTATGAACTTATCTATAGATATTTAAAAATTAAATTAAAAAAATAATTATAAACTTTAAATTTTTAAAAATAAATATATAAAAAATTGAACACAGCCTCCTACCGGGCTCGAACCAGTGACCTCCCGCTTACTAAGCGGGTGCTCTACCACTAAGCTAAAGAGGCTCAGATATTATAATAAAATAATTAATAAATATAATGCGAAGATAATAATCATTCATTTATGATTTATGTAAGATTTAATGAAATGATTGTTATTTTAATTTTATTTTAAATTCAGTGAGTACATATTAATTAATTGATTATTATTTAATAATACAGAAATAAATAAATTAATAAATTATATAATATTCTTTTTAGTATTTTATTCTATTATAATATAATAATCTTTTTATTTCTTTTATTTTCTATAAGTCAATGTACTATATTAAGACTTACTTTACAATATTAAATCCTTTATCTTAGATTAAATTTAATCCATTTTTTATCCAATTTTATAAAAATTTTAAGAATCAATTAATTTGTTTATTATTATATAAAGTAAATATAAATAAATACATATCATAAAAAAATTCAAATATAAAAAAATAATTATTTTCTCCTCCATCAAATTTTCTATTAAAAAAAAAAATGATAAAAATTATTTTTTTGACATTCCTTTTAAAAGCTTCAATAGAATCAATATTAAAATTCCAATTTTTAACAGATTCAGAGAAATATGATGGAAAAATTCCTTTAATAGATTATTTATCAAACAATAACATATATATTGAATTTCCAGTAGGAACTCCAAAAAAAATGATTCCAACATATTTATCACTAAATCAATTTTCCTATTATATAACAGGAAAAAATTTAAGTGGAATTTACAATGAAGCTGCTTCATCATCATATCATAAAATGAATGATAAAGAAACGTCCTTTTATCAAGATAACTTTGAAAAAGGTTATATTTCACAAGAAAATATTTATTTGACAAATTTAGAGAATAAAGAAATTGAAATAAGTAAATTTACTTTTGTTCTTCCTTCAAAAGAAGGAAAGAAAATATTTCCTTCTTTAATTGGTTTAGGAATAGATTCTTATTATACTAAAGAAACTGGATTTATTTATCAATTAAAGCAAAAAGAAATTATTAAAAGTTTCGGTTGGACAATAAAATATTTAGATAAATATAAAGGAGAAATTATTTTTGGAGGTTATCCTCATGAATATGATAATAATTATGATGAAAGTAAATTTAAAAATGCTAAAGCTGAAAATAGAGGAAATTATATTTATTGGGATTTAAGTTTTAATTCTATTAAATGGAATACATTTTTTTTTAATTATACTAATTTTACTAATTTATTAATTGCTGAATTAAATATTAATAGTGGAACAATTATTGCTCCTGGTTTTTTTAAAAAAATTTTTTGGGATAATTTATTTAATAATAATCATTGTGAAAGTATATTTCATGAAAATAAATTTTATTATTTTGTATGTAATAATGATTTTAAAATGAAAAATTTTGGAAGTTTATTTTTTTATAATAAAGATTTTGAATATAGTTTTGAAATAAATTATAAAGATCTTTTTTATGAATATGAAAAAAAAATTTATTTTTTAATTTTCTTCAGTTCCAGTGAATATGATAGATGGACTTTAGGAAAACCATTTTTTAAAAATTATCAAATTATTTTTGAACCTGATAGAAAATTAATTGGATTTTATAATGGAAAGTCATTTAAATTTTTAACTTTTTCTTGGATTATTGTTTATATTTTAGGAATTATTATTATTTTATTAGGTTCTTATATGATTTATAAATATAAGAAATTACCAATTAGAATAAAAGCAAAAGAATTAGATGATAATGAAATTTATGATAGTTATAAAAAAATTGATGGAAAAACAACTTTAGGTATTTAATATATTTTCTTTTGTATTTTTTTAAAATGAAATATTTATTTTTTTAATTATTTTTTTAACTTTTTGAATATAATTCTTTATTTTTTTCTGATTAAAAAAAGTTAGAAAAATAATAATTTCTTTATATATTTATAAAAAAGTTAAAATTTTATAATGAGAATTTTTATTAATTTATGTTAACTACTTTTCAAAAAAAAAATAAATTTCGGTGAGTGAACCGAGAAATTGCTGGTGTACAAATTTTTAAAAAAAAACATTGAATATTCATCAAAAAACATAAAATAGTTAATTGTTTGAATATATATAAATACAAAAATAATAATATTAATCAAAAACAAAAAATGAATCAATTTTTAAGTGAAGATCAAAATTTAAAAGGAGCATCAACTTGTTATTTGTCAGATAATGATTCAATAAGCAATGAACAAAAAAAATATGTAGATAATTCAACTCAAACAATTCCAATTGTAATAATTAATCAAATATCTAGTTTTTCAGAAAATAAAAATGATTTCTTAAAGAAAAAACATATTTTTAACACTAATATTCCATTTATAGAGAAAAAACCAAGTGGAAGAAAAAAAAAAAATGATATAACGAAAGGAAGTCATACAAAATATTCTAAAGATAATTGTATTTATAAAATTAAGAATAAAACTGTCAATTGTATTATTTATACATTAAATGAAATATTAAAAGTAAAGTCTCAAAATAATTGTGAAATTAAAAAAATTGCTTCTAGTATTTTTAAAGATGGTTCTAAACATTTTAATTTAAAATTATTAAACATGAAAATTTCTGATATTCTCTTATTGAAGGTTTCTTCAAAATATTCTAATGATTATAATAATAATAATAAAGAAATAATTGAAAAATTCAAAAATATTAATTTATTTAATGAAATTTTGAATATGACTTTTGAAGATTCTATTCGTAAATTATTTATGATGTCTTCAAATGATTATAAGGCAAAATATTCTTTTGAAAATAAATTTTTATTTGAAAAAATGGGAGATAAGGATAAAGAAGAAATAAATGCTTTAAGAAATTTAATTGAAAATGGATTAATTAACTATTTTGAACATATTAAAGCTAGGAAAATTAGGAAAATAAAAGATTTTTAATAATAATGTATAGTCTGACAAATTCTTAAATGATTATAAATATATTAAATTAGCTATTTTATAAAAAATTTAAGTATATAACATTAATTAAAACTATTTTTTAACTATTAATTTCCTTAAAATATTAACTATTTATTGTTAATGTATTATTCCTTTTTCACTGATTATCTAATCTTTAATTTTTTTAATTTTATTAATTTAAAAACTCATTTTTTTAAGAATAAAACAAAATTTAATTAAATATTATTGAAGCTTATATTTATTAATTCTTTTAAATTTTGATTAAATTAATTCAATAAAATAATTTCTTATTTAAATTATCTTTTATTTAAAAATTCTTTGAATCAATCAAATAATTTATCTAAAATTTAAAGTATAATGATTAATTTACTTTTTTTGTCATTTGATTTTTTAATATATTATAAAATTATTATTTATAAATTTTTAAAGCTTTTAAATTATAATCAAAAAAAAATAAATGTATAAATATTTATGTGAAGAATGTTACAATCCTTTATATATCTCTTTATTTATATATGAAAAAGAAATATTTATGAAACTAAAATGTCAAAATTGCAAATATTTAAAAACAAAGAATTTCATTAATTTCATTTTTATGAAAAAAACATCATCAATTATGTGTTCAAAATGTGGTTCAAGAAATAATAAATTATTAAAAAATCCGAAAGAAAAAAAAATTTCTTGTGAAGAATGTAAAGGAAATGATTATCATCATTTACATTTGAATTATTGTAAAGTTTGTAATGAGAATAAAATAAAAAATTTTTGTATTTCATGTGAAGAATATTTTTGTGATTCTTATTGCATAAATAATCATATGAAAATTTATTCAAATATTAATAATCAAATTAAAGAATTTTTAGGAAATAAAATAGAAAATTATAAAATAAAAGAAAATATAAATATTTACGAAAAATATAAAAATGATTTAAAAAACTATATTACAAATGTAATTTCATATTTTGAAACGAATGAAAAGAAGGATAAAATTATTTATTCAAAGATTTCTGATTTTATAAATTTACTTAAATTTATTGATATTCATTTTTCAAAAGAAAATTCATTAAAAAATTCAATTTTTTTTACTCAAAAAGAATCAGAAATCAAATTATTTGAAATTATAACTTTATTAAGAAATGAAAAAAATAATAATTATTTAATTTCTGCTATTCCTATGAATGAGAATATATATTGTTTAGTTAATTTTTCAGAAATTAAATTATATAAAAATTCTAACTTATATCAAACTTTACAATTTGAAAATCAAGAAATTTTAACTTTATTATATTATATACATATTGAAGATTCTATAAAAAAAGAAAAGATTCTTATTTCTTTAAAAGAAAATTTAATTTTTTTTGAAAAAGATCAAGAAAATAATTTCAAAGAAATAAAGAAAATTCCTTTAAAACATAATTTTACTAAAATTATTCAAAATTTTAAAAACGGAGAAGGACAAGAAAAATTTTTTGGAATATCCAATGAAACAGTTTATCTCATTGAAGAATTTAAACATTATTCCGTTAATAAAATAACAGATATTATTCAAATAAATAATGAAATCTTAATAATGTCTTCGCCTTCATTAAATAAATTAATTATTTTATATTATAATAATAATGATAAAATAAAAGAATATTTTGGAATTGATTTATCTTATGAAGATTCTTTATCTTTTATTCGAGATAATATTATTGTTGTTAAAGGAAATAAAAGTTTATCAATTTTTGATTGTATTAATTTAACAATCTTAAGAACAATTAAATTAGATTTTAATATTTTTTCTTTTGTTTCGGTTTCAACTCAAATTTTTATAACAATTACTAAAGAATATATTATTTTATGGGATTGTGATTTAAATATAAAATATCAAATAAAAAATGAAATGGAAATATTTAAAATAAAAAAAAATATTATAAATGATGAAGGAGAATTTAATGAAAGTATAAATGGGGAAATCATTGGAGTTGGGAAATTAGGAATTTATAAATTTAATTTTAAATATTAAAAAATTTTCACCCAGTTTTCATAAATAAAAAATACAATATATTATTAAAATTTGTTCGAAAAAAATTTTTTGTATTGATTAATTCAAATATTATTCAATTTTCAACTGTATCTAGAGAAAAATATCATTAAATAATTTCTCCCTTTTTTTTGATAAACAATAAATAAAATAATTACTCTTTTTTTTGTTGAATATTTTAATAAAAAAAAAAATTATGTAAAACTTATTTCCTTATTGAATCATTAAAACATTAATTTGTATAAAAAAAAGTTTATTAAATTAAAAAATTAAATAATTGTCATCAAAATAATAAAGAATAAATAAAAAAAATTGAAATATTAATTAATAATATAAAAAGAAAAATTAAAAGAATTTTATTAAATAGGAAAATATCATATTAAAAATATATATATTAATTTAATCTTTAGGAACAAAGATATTTAACTTATTTAATATTTAAAGAATAAAAAATAAATAATCCTATTTTATCATTTATTCTCAAAAAGAATTATTTAAAAAATAAATTCAAAAAAGGTAAAAGACAATTAGGATATTAAGTTATTTTTTTAATTGTGAAAAAAAAAAGGGAAAAAAATGCAAAAAAAAGGGAAAAAAAATATGAAATAATTAATATTTATTAAATTAATTAATTATAGAAAAATGAATCAAAAGAATGTAGTGAAAAATTTAATATGGATAGAACCTAAAATAGAAGAAGAAGAATATGATGATTATCTTCAAAGAGTAAAATCAGTTGGAAAATATAAATTATTTCCTTTTACTAAACCTGAAGATGGAATTAATGAAATAAATAAAGTTAAATTTGAAGATACAACAATAATTGTGAGTGGAAATATTTTAGATAAATTTTTTTTTCTTTTAGCTCAAAATTTAAAAAAATTATACATAATTCCTAAAATATTAGTTTTTTCGGAATCTAAAAAAATAGACGAAATAAAAAAAAATTTAAAAAAATATGAACATTGTCCTTTTTTTAACCAAAATTATTTATTTGATTCATTTAATTTAGTAGAAAAAGAATTAGAAATCGATGAAACATTAAAATACTTTAGTAGAAATGAAAAATTTATTTTTGATAATGTAAGTTCAAAAGAAGATTTATATTTACCAATGAATTTCCATAAATTAATTACACAACCAACGGCAATTGAAATGAAAAGATTTAATAATTTTCTTCATGAAAAGTATAAAGAATCAACTATTGATTATTTATTATCTCAAACAATAACTCCAAAAGTTCCTTTAGAATTAGTAATAAAATATTGGTTAAGATTATATTCTTTTGAAGAATTTTCTAAAGATTTAAATAATGATTTAAGAGGAGAAATTGGTAATAATTATGATGTATATGTTAAATTAATTTATTTTGGTTTAAAAAGTAATTATATTGAGTCTTGTTTAAATCAAAATTTTTATCGTGGAGGAATTATGAATAAAAGAGAGATTGATAATATTAAAAAATATTTAAAAAATAAAAAAGATGATCTTCCTGGTTGTACATGTTATAGTAAAGTTTTTATGACTTTTACTTTAGATAAAAAAATTGGTTTGGAATTAATGAAATTAAATAAAAATGAATTAAAGAAAGACGAAAGTTTAGTTCTTTTTGAAATTGAAAAAGGAGATAATAAATTTGATGGAAAAAATGCAACTAATGCAAATATTCAAGATATATCTTATTATACTGAAAGAAAGGAAGTTTTATTTTTTCCTTTTTCTTGTTTTGAAGTTAATGAAGTTAAAGATGAAACAAAAAATAATTATTCTCATATTAAATTAAAATATTTAGGAAAATATTTTGATAAAATTCCTCAAAAAATAGAAGAAATAAAAGATATTCCTTCTAATAATTTTACAAAAAGTTTTGTTAATAGTAAAATTTCAGATAAAAATGAAATAAAAAAATTGGAAAATAAAAATCCTAACCTTATTTCTAGTTTTATTATTTGTGATTATAAAATTGAAAAAGGAGATTTGAAGAAAAAAATTCAAATTATAAATTGTGATGAAAAAAATAAAGAAGATATTGAAAATAATGTAGAAATATTTATTAACAATCAAAAATTATCAAAAGGTTCTTTAGTATATGAATTTACAAAAGAAGGAAATTATTCTTGTAAAATTGTTTTCAAAAAAAATTTAACAAATTTAAGTAGTTTGTTTTCTCAATGTATAAATTTAATTTCAATTGATTTAAAAGAGTTTAAAACAAAAGATGTAGTAAATGTAAGTAAAATGTTTTTTGAATGTAAATTATTAAAAGAAATAGATTTATCAAATTTAGAAGGAAATAAAATAAATGATGTCTCTTTTATGTTTGAAGGATGTATTAATTTACAAAAAGTGAATATGAAAAATTTTAATTCTCTTGAAAAAAGCATTAATTTTAATCATTTATTTTATAAATGTAGTAATTTAATTGAAATTGATTTTTCTAAATTTAAAATTCTTGGAAATTGTACAATGGATAAAACCTTTGAAGGAGTTAATTTAATTAAATGTAAATTAATTTGTGATGATGGAGCCTTAAATGGTGGTTATACCTATGCCAAAAGTAAAAAAAAATAATATTAATGTTTGGAAAAAATAAGTTAAATTAATTAAAAACATTTTTTTAAAATTTATTGTTTTTCTAAAATAAATAAAAAAAATGTAAACTCTTTTTTTCTTTATTTTATTTATTCTTTTTCATTAAATAAATTAATATCTGAACTTAATATTTTGTTTAATTGATTTTTGCCATCAATACTAGTATTATATTTAAATATAATTTAACTAATCAAAAATATTTGAAGAATAATTAGATATCAAGACATTATATTTAAAGTGAATAATTTATATTATCATATCATTAGTGACTTTGAATATTTATTTTTATTAAATAGAAGGTTGTTAAAACCTCCATAAAAAAGTAAAAACTATTTATTTCATCTAATTAAACATTATAAATCCTATTTAACGAATAATAACAAATAAAAAAAATAAATAAAAAATAAATGAAAAATAAAACAGCTCCATTCAAAAAAAATATAATAATAGAAAAATAATTGACGGGAAATGAATGTACAAATTATATTTAAAGCTATTAATGAAAGTTGAATTAAACTTAATGAGATAGATTTAAAGAAATCATTCAAATAAAAATAAAAACAATTAAAACATATAATCAATTAAAAAAATTTTTTCTTCAATGATAAAAAATATATGATTCATTTTTTAAAATAGTTAAATAATATCACAAACATATAAATTTTTAACTATTTTATCAAATATGAATCAAAAAAATAGATAAAATTATCTATTATTTCTAAAGAATAGATAAAAAAATTTCATATAAAAATAAATTAACATTTAACCATATATTTTCTCATTATATATCATATTCGATTTTCCTTTTTTCAAAGTATATTTTTTAAAAAAAAAGTCAATTCAGAAAATAAAAAATATTTAATAATATCATATAAATTAGCTTTTATTTCAATTTCTTTTTTTTATTTTTAATTAATTATTAATTATTAACTTCATTATTTAATTAATTTTTTGATTTATATGAAAAATCTATTATTTCAATAAAATTACTCCAACAGAAAAAAAAAGATTAAATTTGAAAAAAATAGATCATCCTATACAAATATATATTTAGATAAGTCTCAATCGCAATAATCCCTATTTTTAAACAAAAAACAATTATTTTTTTCCTTTTTTTCATTCGCTTTTGAATTTTTCTAATCAAAAGAAGTATAAAAAAATAAAATAACATAATTATTAAAAAACAAAAAAAAAGGGAAATAGGACAATCTTTGAAAAAAAATTAAAATTTCAACCATTATTCTCTTGGAAAAGTTTAAACAATTCTAAAATAAATTCTGAAATTTCCTCATCTGATAAATCACCATAATTTGAAGATAGAAAAAGATTATCATATATATCATATGCCAAATCTTCATATTTATTATTTGATTCATCCATATTTAAATAACAAAAATCAGAAGTAAAATAATTTGAATCATATTCTGTTGACATATTTGAATTTATTTCATTATCTTCTTCAAATTTAAATTCTTTAAACATATTAATTTTATTTTTTAAATCTAATTCATTATCATGTTCTTCATCATTTTTACATAATTCTGCTAAAAATGAATTAAAATTAACTTTATTTAAAGGTATTATCTTTAATTTTAACATTTCATAAATATCATTTGCTATCTCTTTAATTTTAGAATCAACCATTAAACAATTATTTTTTTTTTTAACTCTTTAACATAAACAATTTAGTATGTAATTTTTATTGTTTTAATTATTAAAACCGAAAATATTTTATTTTAATTGAGATGGTTTAAAAAAAAGAAATAAAAACAATATTTTATTTTATTTCTAATCTCCATTATAACATTAAATTTAGATAAAATATTTTTATCTTCAAAGGATGTCGTTTAAGGGGTGCTGGTAAATAATTTAGGAATGAATTTTTAAAAATTTATTAAAAATTAAGACATATTTGATTTTTTTTTTAATCATTTTATAATTATAATTATAATAGTATTTTAATTTATTCAAATTCTTTTCTTTCCTTTAATTTTATTTAATAAATATTTGTGTTCTTTTTTTGTTTAATAAAGGAAAAATAATTAGAATTATTAATTATTAATTAATATTTAAATTATAATTAAAATTATTAAAACGATTTCTC
>JAEEGK010014232.1_pt1 | contig 17800 bp, 8 predicted proteins | sample 8958771 | NCBI WGS metagenome assembly JAEEGK01 (sample SAMN16246547, study PRJNA631951) | gut metagenome | biome: gut microbiome; feature: rumen; material: SC-attached | host: Bos | place: Iran: Karaj | collected 2018-10
TTGTAATTTTCTTTATTAAATATAACTTGAATGAACATCATAATTTTATTAATTTTTTATTTACAATGAAATAAATTATTTGATATTTTAATTTTCATTTTTATAACAAATAAATTTAAAAAAATGGGTGAAGATAGATCAAAAAGTTATTTAATAATAAAAATTACAAAATATTTTCCTCAATCAAGATTAATTCATTTTATAAACTTATTAATAAAATTAATTCCAATATTTTGTAGTACTCATGATTGGAATGTAAATAGTAAAAAAAGTATTTCTCATTATATAAGATATTTAACTTTAGCAACAATAATTCATACAAAAAATAAAAAAACTGAAAATGTATATAAAGTTATAATAGGAATTTTAATAGCTCTTGCAATTTATTTAGCAATATCTTTTGTTATTCTGTATAAAAGATTTTTAACTCATTATCGTCAATTAATGGTACATGATAAATTTTTAATTAAATTTTATTCTTATTGTTATTTTTATATTTACGTTTTTTTAAGTCAATATTTTTATTCAATTGGAATAGAAATTATTCAATATACTGAATTAAATCTTTCATATTATATTTTTATTGTTTTATTTGTTGTTCTTGTAATTTATTCTGGAATACTTTCTTTTTTCATAAATTTGATTATTTATGAACCTTTAATTATTGAAAATAATTCATTATTATCTTTTCCTATGACAACTTATAATAATTTTATTTTTTTATTTCCAATTTATCAAATTATTATTCAATTAGAATTAAATAGGAAATTTCATGAAACATTAGTTATAAAAAATATTTTCAGAGGAGTATTTTGTGTTTATTATATTTATTCTTATTTATCTAATAGATATTCTTATATTTCAAAAACTTTTGATTTTTTTTTAAAATATTTTTATTCTGCTTGTTTTGTTTCATGTGTTATTGAATGGATTTCTTATTATGATTATAAAAATGATTTGGTAGTTTTAGTAAAAGATAAAGGAATTATTTCTATGAAAATAATTTTAGAATTATTAATAAGTTATATTTTAACTGATTTTTTTTATAAAAAAGAACAAAAACGAATTGAAAATATGATAAGAAAGTTTAATGAAAAAGATTGGAAAAAACAAAAAAATTGTGAAATTATTTTATTATTAAATTTATTTTATTATAGAAAAGATGAAAAATTATTAAAAGAATATATTGATCTTATTCATGAATATAATGAAGAAAAATTAATAAAATCAATTGTAAATAAAAAAAATGATTCAAAAGAATCTGTAGAAACAAATGAATCTCCTATTAGTTCGACAATTGATTTTTTAGCTCAAAAAGAAAAATTTATTAATACTATTAATAATCAAAGATTATCAACTAATAAAGACATATCACATTCTTTTAGACTTGATTTTCCACTCTTATATAATTTTATTAAAAAAATTTTATGTGAAAGAATTGAAAGATCTACATTTCAATCAAATAATGAATCTTATTTTGAAGGATTATTTTGTTTATTAACATTATATTATTGTTTTGAAAGAAATTATTTTCAATCTTTTTTCTTAATTGAAACAATGAAAAAGAGTAAAATATATAAAACTTCAGTATTTTTTAAATTAAAAGTTGAAAAATTATATTCTCATATTAAAACATATTATAATATTTATTTAAAAAATGCATCACGTTTATATAATATTGATAATGATAAGAAAGTTCAAATTAAAAAAATTCTCTTAACTAATGTAAAATTTAAATTAATAAAAGATATTATTGTAGCAAATGAAGTAATAAAAGTAACATTATCTTCATATATTAATGTAATGACAAAATTTACAAATGAAACAGAAATTGACTTTTTTGATTATAAAAAAGTAGTTTTTAATTTTATACATGAATATAATAAAGCACAAAATATTAATAAAAAGATTTTAAATGAAAAAATTACTGATGTAAAAGATGGATTAAGTGAAATTGATACAGTAAAATATAATTATTCATTAATAAGAAATTATTTCTCTTCTAAAAGTGATTATTCAAGTGGAAAAAAATATGAAGATGATTTAAGTAAAATGTGTTTAAATAATTCTCAATTAAATGATTATATTATTATTATAAGAGTAGAAAATGTAATGAATGTTGAAAATGGATTTAAATTTATTTTTTCTTATTCATCTCAAAAATTTAATAATTTATTAGGTTATTCAAAAGAAGAAATTAAAATTTTAGCATTTACTGATATTTTTCCTAAAACTTTTGCAAAACATTATATTAAATTATTTTCAGATAAATTAAAACAAGGAATAACATATTTACAAATGAAAGATTTTTTCCTTATTGATAAACATAAATATATTTATAAATTTGATTTATCATCTACAACATTATTTCCTTGTGATGGTATTAGATTATATATTAAATTACATGAAATATCTATTTTAGATAATTATTGTATTTTAACAAATAAATTAGGAAGAATTTATTCTATTTCAAATCATGTTGAACAAATATTTTTTTTAAAGTCTATTATTTTTTCTAAATGTAGAATTAATTTTGATGATTTATTTATTTTTAATGTTTCTTCAGGACTTTCAAAAAGTGATTATTTCTTACATGATATTTATCAACAAATAATAAATTATTTAAAAGATACTAATAATAATGATATTTCACAAAAAATTGGTGAGGATGAATTTTCTAATATTATAATTAAAATTACAGAAGTGATTTCAAGTTTAAAATTAAAAAAAAATCAACCAATAATAAGATTTATTTGTAAAAAAGAAGAGTTAGTAAGTAATAAAAATGTACCTAAAAATTTTTATTGTATAACTTTTCAAATTATTTCACCTCAAAATAAAACTGTTGTAAAAAATTTAAATAAATTTTTATATAGTGTTACACAAAAAAATTCAACATTAACACAAAAACCTCCTGTTTCTATTTTTAATTTTGATAAAGATGAAATAATGGAAATGAGAAATATAAATATTAAAAAAGATTTAATATTTAGAATAATGTTTGTTAAAAGATTATCTCTTAGAGTATTAAAAATATTTTATAATATAATAAATAAAGATAATTCAGAAATTGAAAAAGAAGATAATAAATTATTAACATATAATAATAATAATAATAATGAAGAAAAAAAAAATTCAATTATTAGTAATAATGATATAAATGAAAATTCAATGCTTTTAAAAATTGATAATATAGATGATGTTATATCATTAAATTTACCTTCTATATCTTTAACAATGAGAATTTCAATTTTATTTTTTTCTGTTATTTTCATTGGATGTATTTCTGTATTATCAATTTTTCAACTTCAAAAATTTAAAAATCAAAAAACTTATATGAAAAATTTTTTATATTATTTAATGTATCAAGCAACATCTTTAAATTTATTAACTAATATTTTATTCCTTCAATTAAAAAATAATAAACTTCAATCAATATTTTTTTTAAATTCAGAATATGAAGATGACACAAAATTAAAATTATTTGATTTTTCTTCATATAATTTATTAATAAATAAAGCAAATTTAGAACAATATTCTGATTTTTCTTCAGTTTTTGTTAATAATATAATAAATAAAGAAATAATATTTTCAATTCCAGAAATGAATGGTTCAAAAATTAATGAATCAACAACTTTTTCATCAATGACTGAAATAAGAAGAATGATTGATTCAACTTTAAGAAATATATCAATTCCATTAATTTTTAATAATTCAAATTATTATTTTGAATATAATTCAGATGAAGATTCTGAAAATTATTTTATTAAATTAGCTTATGTTACTTTTATTGATAATTACATTTCATTATACATTGCATATACAAATGAATATATTAATGCATATATTCCACTTATAATTGAACCTCATATAATAGGAAAAAGTTCTAATTCATTTGGTTTTATATTAGTTGCAGTTTTATTTTCAGTTGTTGTTATTTTTTCAGTTATTTTATTTTTAAAAAATGATAAATATTTATATTCAAAATATTTTATTATTTTTAATCAATTACTTTTCTTTCATTTATATATTGGTAGAAAAACACAATATTTATTAGAATATATTGAAACTGAAGGTAATATTGAAAATGAAAAGAAAAAATTAACAAATATGGTATCTAGAATATTACTAAATCCAAATATAGAAGAAAATCTTATTTTAGAAAAATTATTAAAAGATGGTCAATTTGAAAATATAAATCAAATAAGAATAAATCCATTTTTATTAGAAACAAATAAGCCATCAAGAAAAGTTAATTTTTTAGGTAAATTATTATTAAAAGGAGCAATATCAAATATTTCAGGGAGTACTGGACAAGCGAGTTCAAGTGTAGCTTCATTGAAGAGAGTATCAAAAAATATATTTTCAAAAAAAAAAAAGAACTCACCTTCAAAAGAATCAAAACCATTACCATCACCAAATACAAGTAAAAGTACTTCAACTGTATCATCAAGTACTAATACTTTAGTTAAAAATACTCCAACTATAATTTTTGATCATAATGGACATAAATTATTAAATAGACCTAATCAAAATTTATATTTAGAAATTTCTTTACCAATTTTATTAATTTCATATTTAGTAATTTGTATTATTGAAGGAAAAGTTTCTGCAACTTTAGGAAGTAATACAAAAGAAGTAATTAAACAAGAATATTATTTATTTTCGACTTTATTTATGACTGTTCAATTAGTACAAACACATTTATTATCTTTATTAAGAAATAAAGAAGTTGTTGAAAATTATAATCCTTCCCAATATTATGCACTTTGTGAAGATGCTGAATATACTATTAGTAATAATCAACATAATATTTTTGAAGAAATTCAAATTTGTTTTAATTTATATGAAGATGAATTTAAAAGAGCTGTTTATGGAAATTTTAATTCTAAATTTAATAATTTAAAAAATTTATTAATTAATTTTAATTCTGAACATTTTTGTAATAGTGTTGGTAATTTAATTGATGAAGTTAAAAATAAAGAAAAAAAACCAATTTATATTTTCCAAAATGAAACTGGGGAAAGTTTTATTTTACAATGTAAAGAAATCGGAAATGGATTTACTAGTAAAGGATTAGTTACTATGATTGAAAGTATTTATGATGAAATAATAAGTGAACATAAAGATTTTAATAATGATGATGAGAAAACTTCTGAAAATAATTTAATGAGATTTAATAATCCTAATTTAATTATTATACAACAATCAATTTATATTGTTTTAAATAAAATTCCTTATATATTAATGTATCTTTCTTATGGTGATTATGATTCTTTTGAATCAAAAATTATAATGTTTTTTACTATTTTTATTTGTTCTGAAATATTTATGATTATTTATGTTTCAGCTCATTATTATAAATGTTTGTTAAGATATAGAAATGATGAAAATAATATTGATTTTTTTACTAAATGTGTTGGACATACAATAATTTTTTAATTATTTTATTTATAGTAAAAATTTTTATTTTTATATATATATATATATTAAATTTATTTGTTTAAGTTTTTTTTTCATTAATTTTATATTGTTTTTTGTTTTTATTATTTGTCACACATATTAATTAAAATTACTTTAGTAATATAATATATTGTGGAAATTTTAATTTAATATTTTTTTTTGATTTATATTTTTAATAATTCTACTTATTAATTTATCTTTATAAAAATATTATGTGGAGAATTTTGAATATTAACAAACACCAATCTTTTTAATATAAATTATATTAATAATTAAAAAAGAATATATTTATATAATGTTTAATTGATTTTATTATTAATTTTAAATAAACTACATTATAAAAGAAAATAATTTTAAATATATAACTTAGATTGAGAAGTAATTCAAATTTTTAAAGGTTTTTTTCATAATTAATATATCTCTATTTCATTAATTAATAATTATTCATTTTTAAAATATCATTAAATATTATAAAATGAATTTTTTTTTTTCTCCTTTAATTAAAAAAACTTGAAATAATTATTAAGAAAACATACTTTATGGTTATCATTCTTACCATTATAATTACAATTATTGTTTGAATTTTAATATAAATTTTCTATAAAACTCATATAAATTAAAAATAAATTACATTTAAAAAATTGATTAAGATTATTTGAATATCAATAAAAAGAAATATGACCCGAATTTTTAATTCATTACTTCCTCTTTATTTTCATGATTAACCTTATTTTTCTAGTTTTTAATTCAAAATTAAATTATTATTTAATCTTTTTATAGATTTCAATGGATAGATAAATGACACTTATTTTTACATAAAATGATTTTATAAAATAAATAAATAATCATTACTAATTCTATTCATAATGAATTTTTATAATCAAAAACCTAATAAAAATAATTCATGTATAAATATGAAATAATTTCAAATTTGTTATTTCCTAAATTCAGTCATCCTAAAGAAAGTAGATTTTTAAATTTTTTTTCTTGTTTATCAAATAAAAAAAATATTTTAAAATGTTCAAATCAATTATCAATTTCTTTAGATAAAATTAAGAATGGTGAAGATAAAAGAACATCAATTATTGTAAAAAATATTCCAAATACAATAACAAAAGAATATATAAAAAAAGTATTAGAAGGAATAGGAAATATTAATTATTTATATCTTCCTTTTGATAAAATTATGAATAGAAATCTTGGATTAGTTTATATAAATGTAGTTAATTATAAAAGTTTATTAAATCTCTATAAAAGATTAACAGAATATAATTTTGAAAATCATCAATTAATACAGCCAATTGAAATTTGTTATTCAAAAATACAAGGGAAAAATAGACTAAGTCAAATGTTTCAAAAAAAAATAATAAATAATAAAATATAATATAAAATAAAATAATATAAAATAATATAATAATAATAATTGTAATAATATTAAACTGATTATATAAATTTTTATAATTATATTCATAATAAAAGACAGTAAGAAAAATTTAATTTAGAAAATAATTTTTTTTAAAAGTTTTTACTATATCTTTTTGCATTTTTGAAAACATTAAGAAAAAAAAATCAAAAATTAATATTTTATTAAATTAATGAATTTTTATTATTATATATTTTAAGACAATAAGTATTAAAATGTATGTTTAATTTTCAAAATGAAAAAAATAGAATAATTATTAAATAAATTTACATTGATTAAACATGAAAAATTTAATTCAATATTTAATTATCAAATCAAGTAATTCATTTATTCATAAAGTTAAAATTCATTGGATTTTCATCAGAAATTTTATTTTTAAATGCCATTCCATAAATTTTCCTTTTAGTTGTATATTTTTGAGTATCATAATATGGATATTGTTTTATTCCTTTTATTGTATTAATTTGAAATTGAATTGAATTTAATGCATTTAACATTGTATCAAATGAACTTTTATCTATATCAACTCTTAAATTAGATAAATATTCTAAATTTGGAATTTTATTTAATTCAAATATTTCACTTTGATTTAATATTTTATTTTTATTTTGACAATAAAAATTAATTAATTTTAATTCATCTTTTCTTAATAAATGTGCATTTATTGAATCTATTATTTTATTTAATGATATTATTTTAGTTTGAATAATATGATTAAAAGTATTTAATTCTTGAATAGTTTCATTTAATATTGATTCTGCTTTTTTTAAAATTTCTTTTTCTTTTTCATTTAATTTTATTCTAATAATTTCAAAAGCATTTTTTATATCATTTTTACATTTTTCATTTAAATTTAAAATCTCCATTTTTTTCTTTTCAATATTATCACTTAATATTTTAATTTTTTTAATTTTATCATCAACATGAGAACACAATTCTTCAGTTTTCCCGTAAACTAAAGGATAAGCTTTTTTAATATTAATAACATCATGATTTTTATGAATACCATGAACAACACATTCAGAACAAACACATTTTGATAAACAATCTAAACAAAGATATGTAATAAGTTCTCCATGTTCTTCACAAATTTCAGTTGAATTTTTTAAATTATTATTATTTAATGGATTTAAATATGTTAAATTAATTAAATTATTTGAATTATTTGAATTATTATAATTGTTGTTTGAATCTTTATAAAAATTTATATTTTCATTATTAAGATAATTTGAATTAAAATTGATATTTTCATTTTCTTTTTTATCATTAATTGCTTGAGATAAAATTTCTTTTGCAGTATCGTTATCAATTTCTGTTTCATTTTTACATAAATCACAAATTACATATTGAGTTTTATTTATTCCTTTATTTTCTTGTCTTGATATATTTTCTGCAGCACATGGAATACATAAATTATGATTGCATGATAGTAATAAAGTTTCATCAGCTTTATTATGACATTTAGAACAATAAATTTCTTCTGACATATTCTTTCTTAATAAATATTTTTAAATTTTTTATATTTTTTTATTATAAAAGAATAAACTTTTTTAATTTTTTTGAAATTTAAAATAATATTAATATCATTTATTTATATAATAATTATTAATTTTAATTACTGATTTTTTCATTTTAGTTAAAAAATATTTATATAAGGTTTAAAATTATTATTATTTTGATAATGAAATTATTTATTAAAAGGAAAAAATAAACAATTATTTAATATAAAAAATAAAAAATTTATTTTTATAAAAAATTAAATAAAAAAATATGTTAGAAGATGAAATTGATACAACTCCAAATAAAAAATTAAATGAAATAACTAAAACCTCATTATCAAATGTTTATTTCAAAAACGAAAAAATTGTAAAAAATTTAAATCTAGATTTATCACCAATTCAACCTAAAAAAAAATCATTTAGTATAACAAGTGATATAAATGAAATTTTAGAAGCAACAAATAATTCTCCATCAATTAAAGAATATACAAATTTAATTCCAGTTGGAATAAAATGTAAAATTAAAGATCATAATATAAAATATATATCATTAGATAGAAATAAAATGTCATTTATTTGTAAAAAATGTTTGGAATATGGATTAGCAGAAAATAATTTGGAAATATATGAAGAAAATGAAAAAATAAATTTAGAAAAAAATAATGATAATTTATGTAATGGAAAATGTGGAAATATTGCATATTATTATTGTGTAACTTGTAATGAATTTTTATGTTATCATTGTCTTATGATAAATCATAATAATCATTCTATAGAAACAATTAATTATGAATCTAATTCTTTTAAAGATGATATTGATATTGAAATTGGTTTATTAAATAGATTAATTGAAGCAATGGAAAATTTTCAAATAAATGTTAAAAAAATTGAAAAAGAAGATAATACAAAAGATTTAGAATTAATGAATAATTTAAAAAATATTATTGATCAAACTACTAATATTATTAAGAAATCAGTTGATGAAAAAATGGAAAATTTAAATCAAAATTTTAATGAAATATTTGAAGGATTTGATAATGATAATGAATCAATTGTTAAAGGTGTAAAAAATTTAAAATTAAATATTAAAAATGCATTATTAGATTTAGAAGAATTAAATAAAACTTTAAATGATGATTCTCTTAAATCAATTAATAAAGTTGAAATTATTCAAGAAGGACATAAAAATTATAAAGAAATAGAAAAATTAGTTAAACAATCAAATAATATTTTAAATGCAATAACAATGAATGAATTTCATACAAAAGAAAATAATAATAATAAAAAATTTCAAAAAGAAAATATAATCTCAAGTATAAAAACATTAGAAAATTCAGTTAAATATAGTATTCAAAGTGGAAGTAATAGTGAATGTTTTCATTTAAATAGATTTAAAAGTTTTCAACATCATGATTTAAAATATTTTAAATCTACATCATTGTGTTTTTCAACTAAAAAAAATATAAGTTTAGTTGGATTAAATATTTGTTCTTTATATTTTCATAAAAAACAAATAAAAAATCCAAATTTTATTATGAAAAAAATGGATGAAAGAGGATTTTTAAATATTGAAATTATAATAAAAGATAAAAATGAAATTAAATTTCAAGAAAATAAAAAATTATATGGAGCAATTAATATAAATGATCCTATTATTTCTTTATTTTTTTCTACTCCTGTTAATATTGAGAAAGATAATAATTATATAATAACAATTAATAATTTGTCAAAAGATAATTTTTATGCTGATTTTTGGACTGGCTCTTGTCCTTCAATTACTCATGATAATTTAAATCAATTAATTCATTGTAATTGTACAGGAATTTATTTTGCATTTACTGCTCCTGATGGAATTCAAAGTGATTTTAATGAATTTTCTAATGGTATTATAGAAGGTATTATTTATAGTACTACTAAATAGAATTATTTATAATTAATTTTAAATCATAATATTAATTTAAATCAAAAGAATAATTATTAATAGAATAAAAAAAATTTAAAATTGATTTTTATATATTAATAAATTAATTTAGAAAAAAATTAAAGTTTTATTAATAAAAATTGTTTAATTATTATTATTGTAAATTTAATTAAAAAATATTTTTTTACTTTTTTTAAATGTAATTTTAATTTTTTTATAATTTTTTTTCATATTTAAATTTATGTATAAAATTTAAAAATTATATACCTAATTGTTCTTGTAAAAAAACAATTTGTTGTAAAAAAACATCTTTTAAGCGTTCAGATTCTTTTAATTCTTGTTCTAATTCATAAATTTTTTTCCTAGAATCAATTTGAATCTCATTTAATTGATTTGTCATTTCATCAACTTTTTTAGATAAAGTATTTTTCATCATATCAAATTGATTAAGAAGAATTTTTTCATATGAATCAGAACTCATATTTTTTCCTTGAATTATATCATATTTTTTTTTCAAATCTGATTTTTCTAATTTTAATATATTAATTTGTTCATTTAATTGTTCTATTCTTTGATTTAAATTTCTTATATTATTATCTAATTTTATATTGGATTCTTTTTGATTTTTTGTAAATTCTTCATTATGTTTTTTTACAAATTCCATAATATCAATTTTTTCTATTTTTTTTATAAAAATTTGATTATTATTTTCTTTGGTTATATTTTCTTTATTATTATTTTCTTTTTCTTTTTCCTTACAAATTTTTTCTAATTTTGAAATTTTTTCATTTAAATTTTTAATATCTTTATTTAATGATTCAATTTTATTTTTATATGACTCATCCATTATTCTTTTTTCTTCTAAAGATTTGTTTTTTAATTCATCAATATCTTTTGATGTATATTTCAAATCTGAATTTGAATTTAAATCTCCTTTTAAATCTTCATTTTCTTTTAATAAATTATTTAATTTTTCATTTAAATTTTGAATTTCTTTATCATATTTTTCATTTAAAATATTTATTTCATTATTTAAATTAGAAACGTCTTTTTTATTATTAATTAATTCTTCATTTTTTGAATTTAAATTAATTAATATTTCATTATAAATGTCTTTTAATTTAAAAAATTTTTCAACATCTGTTCCTTTAAAATTATTTAAAGCATCTAAATTTTTTTTTTCATTATCAAATTTATTAATTATTTCAATTAAATTTAAATTCAAATTATTAAAATAAGATTGTACTAATTTAGCAACATGAGGACATATTTTTTTATTCTTAAGATTATAATCTAATAATTCATTTAAAGTATTAATTTTTAAAAATTCATCAATTTCACTTTTATTTCCTTCATTTTTTATAGAATTAGAATTTTTATTTAAATTAAGATTATTATTATTATTGATTTTAGAAGGTATTTTTTCAAAAAATTCTTTAATAGAAATAACTTTAGAAAGACTATCTTGATATAAACTATCATTATATAATTTTAATTTAATTAAAGTAAAATAATCAGAAACTTTTTTTAAAAATAAATCACTTAAATTAGATTCTAAAAATAATTTTTGAATACATTCATTTTCATTTTTTGTTCCATAAATTTTAGAAATTATTTCAATATTTCCACTTTGTTCAGTTATTTTATCAATAAAAATAGAAATATTTCTTGCATCATCAATTTCAGAAAGTTTTTTAGTTAAACTAGGATTTTTTGATAATAATTTATACATTTTAATATCATTACTATTTGAATTAATCATATCTTGAATTGTCAATAAATCACTTTTTAACATTTGAATTAAAGTAGAATATGTTTCTGATTTATTAGAAGAAAAATAAAAATTACTTTGTGATTGTCTAACTTCACTTCTACTACTTCCAACTCTTTTATAAAAATTATCTCCAGTTGTTTTTTTTATATCCATTTTTTAAATTTAGAAAGAAAATAATTTATTTATATTTAAATAATTTTTATATTGTTTTAATTAAAAATTATTATTTTTTAGTCTAAATTATTTATGACCATTTGCAATTTAAAATTAATTCATCATTTATATATTCATATTCATATTTACTAAATTTTCCTTTTCTATTTTTTAAAACTACTTGATAAATATTATTAAAATTAACAATATTATTTCCTCCATTTTCCCAAGTTTTTATTTTATTATTTGATAATAAAACAAATTTAAATTCAAAATTACTAAAATTATATTCATTTAAAGAAATAGAACCTTTCCATATATTACCATTTGTCCATTTAAGTTTAAAAACTTTATTTTGATCCCAATTTCCTAATGAATTTCCACTTCCTGAAATTGCAATTTCTTCTCCAAAAACTGTTGCATATTCAATTTGAAAAGTTACTTTATGTAATGATAATCCTTGATTTGGTACTGTATTATTATTATTATTATTATTTATATTCATATTTTGATTTCTGTTTATTTCATTATTTCTATTTATTCTCTTATTATTATTGTTAATTTGATTATTTTTAATATTATTATTATTCTTATTTTTTTTCATTTCTTTATTTCTTAATTTTTCATTATTTTGATTATTATTCTTTTCATAATTACTATTATTATCATTTTCAAAATTATTATTCATATGATTATTATTTAATTTTTTATTATTATCATTTTGATAAAGTGGATTATGCATCATTTGAATATTTACACTATAATTATCATCAATATTTTCTAAATCTATATCATCTTTTTCTATTTCTTTATGATTTACCTCACCTCTTTCTATTTTAAGAGCATTTTGATAAAGTTCATCAAAAAATTTACCATTAAAATTAGATAATTTAGTTGATTTTATTTTAGAAAATGGAATTTTCAAAAAATCACTTAATGTTTCAATTGTAACTTTTTTATCCACTTTTATTTCTTCACTCATTTTCTTATGAAAAAAAAATAAAAAAAAAATTAAAAATCCAAAAAAAAATATTAAATATATATAAAAAAACTGGTAATCAAAAAAATAAAAAAAAACAAAAAAAAATAAAAAAATAATTTTTTAAAACAAATAAAAAACCAAAAAAAAAAAAAAAAATGCCATTAAGTGATTTTACAATAGGAAAAGTATTAGGAAAAGGAACATTTGGTTCAGTATGTATAGTCCATCGTAAAATAGATAATCAAACTTACGCAATGAAAAGTGTAAAAATGATTCAATTAACAGAAAAAGAAAAGCAAAACGCATTAAATGAAATAAGAATATTAGCATCATTAAATCACAAGAACATAATAGGATACAAAGAAGCATTTTTTGACGAAGAATCTCAAACATTAAATATAATAATGGAATATGCAGACGATGGTGATTTATCAACGAAAATAAAATATAATTTAAAAAATGGATTAATATTTCATGAAAGTATAATATGGAATTATCTTATTCAAATATTAGAAGGAATAAATTATCTACATGAAAATAAAGTAATTCACAGAGATTTAAAAAGTGCTAATTTATTTTTAATGAATGATGGTACTGTTAAAATTGGTGATTTAAATGTATCAACAATAGCAAAAATGGGAATTGCTTTTACTCAAACTGGGACTCCTTATTATGCTTCTCCTGAAGTTTGGATGGATAAATCTTATAATAATAAAAGTGATATTTGGAGTATTGGTTGCATTTCTTATGAATTATGCATGTTAAAACCTCCTTTTAGAGGAACTTCTATGAAAAATTTATGTAAAAATATTCAGAGAGGTGTTTATGAACAAATTAATAATATTTATAGTGATGATTTAAAAAAAATTATTTCTTTAATGCTTGTTGTTAATCCTGATAAAAGATTAAGTGCTAAAGAATTATTAATGAGTGATTTTGTTGTTAAGAGAAGTTTAAGGGAAAATGGGGCTAAAAAATTTTTTCAGGAAGAAAAAGCAGATTTAATTAAAACTATTAAAATGCCTAGAAATTTAAGAGAGATTAATAGAAGTTTACCTATGAAAAGATATAATAAAATACAAAAAGAAGAAATGTTAATGAATGATGAATATGAAACTAAAAAAAATGGATTTTTTAATAATGATGAAGAAATGAAAGAAGTTAAAAATTTATTGGAAGATAATAAACATAAACAACATAATGTAAATAATAATAATAATTATCAAAAAAACAATAATAATAATAATAATAATAATAATAATTATAATTATAATAATTATAATAATTATTATAATCATAAAAATTATAATGTTAAAAATCCTTGGGATAACGATAATATTAAAAATAATTATGAACATCATTATCATCAACAAATTATAAATAATCCAAATAATAATAATCAGATTAATAATTATCATTATAATAATAACAATTATCTTCATAATAATAATAATAAGCAAATGGGAAATAATCAACCTTATAATAGAATAAAAAATATAGAAATGATAAATAATATACATAATTATAATTATAATTATAACAGTAATAATAATAATAGTAATAATAATGAATATAGAATTAATATAATTAATAATAATAATAATAATAACAATAATTCAGAACATCCAAAAACACCAAATTTAGTTTCACCTTATAATAATAAATATAAATATAACAATATTTATGGAAATAATAATAATTATAATAATGGCAGAAAAGTAGAAGTTTCATCAAAATCTAGACCAAGTACAGGAAATAATATTATTCATCAAAATAATAATAATAGAATAAATAGAGCAAATATTAAAAATGTAAATTTGAATAATATAAATATGAATAATAATATAAATTATAATAATAATAATAAAAAACCAAGTAGACCAATAAGTAGTGCAGCACCACATAGAGGAGGATATATGTATAGAAATAATAATAATAATAATATTGTTAAATCTAATAATAATAATAATAAAAGTAGACCAAATACAGGAAATCCAAATAATAGAATTATAAATATACAAAGAAATATGAATAATAATAATATGAGACAATATCAAAATAATTATAATAATAATAAATTACATCATCATAATTTAAATAATGATTTTAAATTAAGAAATGGGAAAGATATTGTAATGGGAAATAATAAAAAGAAAAAAGTAGTTATAGAAAAAATAAATTATAAACCTTCAAAACAAAATTATAATAATATATATGGAAATAATAAATATTCTAATAATAATAATCAAAATGTTCTAAGAGGAAAAAATGATAGGATGAAAGAATATGAGAAAGAAAGATTAAAAAATTTAAATAATCAAAATCATGTTTATAATTATAGAAATTATGTAAAAAAATAATAAAATAAATAAATTTAAAATATTAAATAAATTATTATAAAATTTATCAAAAAAATGTATAAAATGATGAAAATAAAATAAATAAGTATAATATAATATATAATGAAATATATCTTCAATAAAAAGTTATTATAAATTGTTTAAATTTATTATTTAATAAGAAAAAAGATTTTCAAAATAAAAGTAAAACATAATAAAATAATATAAAATTCCTAATCCATATCGCAAAATTTATTTTATATAAAAAATTTCTTTTTCAATTAATTGTTTTAAAAAATATTTCTTTTAAATAATTCTTTTTAATATATTAATGTTTGTTAAGAATATACTTTTATAAATGTGTTAATTATATGATTTTTATACAAGTAAAGATTATATAAATAAACAGTTTCTCTTTTTTTTTAAAATATATTCTATTTATTTGCATTTAATAATTTATAAATTTAATTATTAATTAAACGAATCATTTTCAATTAAAAAAATTATTATTATTTGTTTATATTTTAAATTAAAAATTTATACTTATGTTAAATTTTTTTATTTTTTTCTTTTATTATGATATTTTATAGTTTTATTTTGATTTTGTTTTAGATAACCCCATATATATTGTTTAGAAGAATTACTTTTAGAATTCAATAAATCATTTTCAAGTTTTGATGATTATTTAAAATTAGAGTAACTTCTAATATATTATCAATATTAATTTCTTGATTATATTTTTTTATTTGTCCTTTAACTAAAATATAAATTATTCCTTTTTTTACTATTTTAGATTTAAGTCAATCAAATTGTTTTCTAATTTTTCTAATTTCTTTTTTTTTTATCATTTATTCTAATATTACATTAGAATAAATTATATCCTATTTTCATTTTTAAGAATCACAATAATTTTTACTTGTATTAAAATTCAAATTTTCAAATCATTTTTATATATATATTTTTTAAATTATTGAATTTGAAAACTATATAATTCAATTACTGAAATCCCATTTTTTAACAAACATTTATTTAAATATAATCTTTAGTATATATATATTTATTAAATTTAATGTTGTATTTTTTTTTTCTATTGTTTTAGTTTATTTATTATTTTCATTATCATTTGTATTAATTTCATTGTTTTCTTTATCATTTTTTTGCAAAACTATTATTTAAATAGTGGGATTATTTTCTTAGAATTATATTTATAAATATAAAATAAATTAATTAAAAATATAAAGTAAAATTATTAAATTCCAAAACACTTATTTTGAATAATTAATATTTTTCTTTTCTTCAATAATTATAAAAATTAAACAATATATAGAAAATTTTACTTTATTTTTTTATTTTCAAAAAATTTAAATTAATTATTGAAGATATAAATAATATTAATTATTTAATTAAAAAATATCATTTTTATTGAATATTTTTTTCATAAAAAAAATGATAGAACGAGATCATTGTAACAATTGTTCAGGTAAATTTATACATACCAGTCAAAAAATAATTCTTATTTCTTTAACTATAAGTTTAATTTTTTGCATTATCGATGAAATAATTTTTGACCACTTTAAAGGATTTGCAATTGTTAATTTTATTAGTATTGTATTTTTTATAATAACTTTATTTATTGGATTAAATTATAATGATACAGGAAAAAACTGTTTGAAATTCATTTCAAATGCAATTTGTTTAATAATAAGTGGGTATTGTCTAGGTATGATCTTTTTTTTTGGAATGAGTTTTTGTACATTTGGATGTACTAGTGGGCATCCTCTTAATATTCTTCATGGACTTACATTTTTGTATATGTTTTTAATTGCAATTATTTATCTTATTATTGGTATAAAATTGAAAATAGAATCTATATGTAGGAATAATGAACAACATTTTGTTCAAGATAATGATAATACAATTGTTACTCCTGATTAATGATATGAACTAAAATACTATTGATTTTTTTAATCCAGAAAATTAATTTTTTTATATATAATCATCAATAATTTTATTTAGAATTTAATAAAAAGAAAAATATTTATTGTTTAAAAATAATATTAAACACTTTTTAATTTAAATTTAAAAAGTAAATATTTATTTAATTATTCTTCATTTCATATTTTCTTTTATAATATTTTATTTATATTGTTTTTAATAATCTAATTTATTTTTATTAACTTCAATAAAAATAAAATTTAATTATTTTATTATATTATGGGGATGGGGATTGGGGATTGGGGATTGGG
>JAEEGK010014233.1_pt1 | contig 17799 bp, 20 predicted proteins | sample 8958771 | NCBI WGS metagenome assembly JAEEGK01 (sample SAMN16246547, study PRJNA631951) | gut metagenome | biome: gut microbiome; feature: rumen; material: SC-attached | host: Bos | place: Iran: Karaj | collected 2018-10
TATTGGGTTAATTGTGCTAACTCTCTAATTGTTAGCCTGATAGGACTTTGAAAAATTTAAAAAACTTAAAATATGTACACGTTAGGAGTAGATGTAGGAAGTTCGTCGGTTAAGGCAAGCCTTGTCAATGTTGAGACAGGAAAATGCGTTGCCACCACCTTCTTCCCCAAAACCGAAGCAAAAATTATAGCCGTCAACCCTGGTTGGGCCGAACAGGACCCCGAAAGTTGGTGGGAAAACCTGAAACTGTCGGTTCAGACAATTATGAAAGAAAGCGGCGCCAACCCCGCAGAGGTTAAGGCCATTGGTATCTCTTACCAGATGCACGGTCTGGTCTGCGTCGACAAGCACAAAAACGTTCTGCGCCCGTCAATCATTTGGTGCGACTCGCGCGCTGTGCCTTACGGCGACAAGGCTTTCAAGACCCTGGGAGCCGAAAAATGCTTGAGCCACCTGCTCAACTCGCCGGGCAACTTCACCGCGTCGAAACTGGCTTGGGTGAAGGAGAACGAACCCGCCACATACGAGAAAATCTACAAGATTATGCTTCCGGGCGACTATATCGCTATGAAGATGACCGATGAGATTTGCACCACAGTATCAGGCCTTTCTGAAGGTATGATGTGGGACTTCAAAGAGAACAAACTGGCTACCTTCCTGCTCGATTACTACGGAATCGACCAATCGTTCATTCCTGAAATCAAGCCAACATTCAGCGACCAAGGCCACTTATCGGCAAAAGCCGCAGCCGAACTCGGACTGAAGGAAGGCACTCCGGTAACATACCGCGGTGGCGACCAACCGAACAACGCATTGTCGCTCAATGTTTTGAATCCGGGCGAGATTGCCGCAACAGCCGGCACTTCGGGTGTTGTTTACGGTGTGAACGGCGAGGCCAACTACGACCCGCAGTCGCGCGTCAACTCGTTTGCGCACGTCAACCACACCACCGACCAGACACGCATTGGCGTTCTGCTCTGCGTGAACGGCACCGGAATCCTGAACTCGTGGGTTAAGCGCAACATTGCCCCCGACGGAATCTCGTACAACGAGATGAACGACCTGGCCGCCAAAGCCCCAATCGGCAGCGCAGGCCTGAGCGTTCTGCCTTTCGGCAACGGCGCCGAGCGTATGCTGGGCAACCGCGAAATCAACTGCTCTATCCGCGGTCTGAACTTCAATGTTCACTCAAAGCACCACATTGTGCGCGCCGCACAAGAGGGCATTGTCTTCTCATTTAAATATGGTATCGACATTATGGAGTCGATGGGTATGAAGGTGAACAAGATTCACGCCGGACACGCCAATATGTTCCTGAGTCCGATTTTCCGCGACACTCTGGCTGGCGTAACTGGTGCAACCATTGAGCTTTACGACACCGACGGCTCAGTTGGCGCAGCAAAAGGCGCAGGTATGGGCGCAGGCATCTACAAGAACAACACCGAGGCATTCGCTTCGCTTGAGAAACTGGCAGTTATCGAGCCGAACAAATCGGCCCGCCAAGAGTATGCCGACGCTTACGCGAAATGGAAATACCGTCTCGAGAAATCGATGAGCAAATAAAAAAGAAATTCGTGTTAAATAATTGATTTTTAATAACTACTAAAATTTAAAAAAATGGCACAAGAGTATTTTCCACAAATTGGAAAAATCAAATTCGAAGGTAAAGATTCGAAAAACCCTATGGCATTCCACTATTATGATGCCGAGAAAGTGATTATGGGCAAGCCGATGAAGGATTGGCTGCGTTTTGCAATGGCTTGGTGGCACACTTTGTGCGCCGACGGTAGCGACCAGTTCGGTGGCGGTACCAAATCGTTCCCCTGGAACAAGGGCGCCGATGCAGTTACCATTGCTAAGCAAAAGGCTGACGCAGGTTTCGAGATTATGGAGAAACTTGGCATTCCTTACTTCTGCTTCCACGATGTTGACCTTGTTTCGGAAGGCGCTTCGGTTGAGGAGTATGAGGCTAACCTGAAAGCCATTGTTGCTTACCTGAAGGAGAAAATGGCTAAGACCGGCAAGAAACTTCTGTGGTCGACTGCTAACGTATTCGGCAACAAACGCTATATGAACGGTGCTTCTACAAACCCGGATTTCGACGTTGTTGCTCGCGCTATCGTTCAGATTAAGAACGCTATCGATGCAGGTATCGAACTTGGCGCTGAGAACTACGTGTTCTGGGGCGGCCGTGAGGGTTATATGAGCCTTCTGAACACTGACCAGAAACGTGAGAAAGAGCATATGGCAACTATGTTGACTATGGCTCGCGACTACGCTCGCAAAAAAGGCTTCAAGGGTACATTCCTTATCGAGCCGAAACCAATGGAGCCTTCGAAACATCAATACGATGTTGACACCGAGACTGTTATCGGCTTCCTGAAAGCTCACAATCTTGACAAGGACTTCAAAGTTAACATCGAGGTTAACCACGCTACTTTGGCCGGCCACACCTTCGAGCACGAATTGGCTTGCGCTGTTGATGCCGGTATGCTCGGCTCAATCGACGCTAACCGCGGTGATATGCAGAACGGCTGGGATACTGACCAGTTCCCAATCGACCAATACGAATTGGTTCAGGCTTGGATGCAGATTATCCGCAACGGTGGCCTTGGCACTGGCGGTACCAACTTCGACGCAAAAACTCGCCGCAACTCAACTGACCTTGAGGATATCTTCTTGGCACACATCAGCGGTATGGACGCAATGGCCCGCGCTCTTGAGAACGCAGCCAAACTGCTCGAGGAGAGCCCGTACAAGAAGATGCTGGCAGCTCGCTACGCATCGTTCGACAAGGGCGAAGGCAAGAAGTTTGAGGAAGGCAAGATGACTCTTGAAGAGGCTTACGAGTACGGCAAGAAAGTTAACGAGCCGAAACAGACTTCAGGTCAGCAGGAGCTTTACGAAGCAATTGTTGCAATGTACGCTTAATCAGCGGTTTGCATATAACGAGAAAGGCGGAACTTGGTTCCGCCTTTTTTTTGTTTTGGGAATATTTTAAGACAAGCACATCGTCTATAAAATGGTAGATAAATTATTATAATTTAAAAGTTTAACATCTCCATTCGTGTTTTCAAAATCGCCAGAGTAGACAATTGCTTTTTTTGCAATAGGTGTTTTTATCCAATCCGATATTTGCCGCAAACTTTTTTCGAACGAGACATTGTAGGTCATTGCCGATTTTACCTCAATAGCAGTGATTTGGCCACCTTGTTTTAGCAAAATATCAACCTCATTTTGGTGTGAGTCGCGATAAAAAAAGACACCGCCGTCGAGACCTTGATTGTAACGATGTTTCAACACTTCCATAACAATCATATTCTCGAACAACGCTCCACGCATTTTGTCGCGGTCGAGTTGATTTGGTGTTTCAATGTCAAGCAGATAGCAAGCTAAACCAGTATCGTTGAAATAGATTTTCGGACTTTTCACCAATCGTTTCGAAATGTTCTCGAAATAGGGCGGCAGCAGATTAATAATGTAGGAAGCCTGCAAAACTGAAAGCCAACGAGCAACGGTTTTCGAATCGACACCAACCTCGGAGGCAACCTCGGAGGCGATAAAAACCGAGCCTATTCTGGCTGCGCAAAGTTTCAGAAAATGAACAAATTGCATTTGGTCGCGCACTTGAAGTAGGTCGTGTACGTCTTTTTCGATATAGGTTTTCACATACGACGGATAGAACAACCGTGCGGTGTTTTTGCCTGCAGCCACTGCCGGATACAAGCCATTGTATAACTGCTGTGAAAGATTTTTGTTGGCGCGGAACTGAGGCGTTTCTTCAAGCGACATCGGCAATAGTTCGAAAACCCCGGCACGCCCTGCCAACGATTCCGAAACACCTTTCATCAACTCGAAATTTGAGCTGCCCGTCAAAAGGAATTTGCGGTTGGGATTGCGGTCGACAATGCCCTGAATGTATTCCATAAGTGCAGGCGTTTTCTGAATTTCATCGATGAACATTCCTCCCGTTGTCTGGTTTAGAAAGGCTACAGGGTCGCTTAACGCAAAATCGCGAATGTGTATGTCTTTCATACTATATTCGACATAATCGGGAAATAAATGCTTTAATAGCGTGCTTTTACCCGACTGCCGAGGTCCTGTAATGCATATAACAGAGTAATATTCAGCTGCTTCTCTGATTATTTGCTCTATTTTTCTATCGATGTATTGCTCTTTCATTTCTGTGCAATTTAGGAATTGAAAGCCAAAATTACACAAATAATTTGCGTTTCAAATAGAATGAAGTAACCACAAAAAATCTTTTTCTAAAAATTTCTCCAAAAACTCTTGTTTGTATCAAAATGTGTTGTATGTTTGCAGTGTACTAATACATTAATACACTATGATACTGATAAACAATTTGGATTTCGGTTATTCAAAACACAAGGTGTTTGAAAACCTGAATCTTACTTTCGACGAAGGTAAGATTTACGGCCTTCTGGGCCTGAATGGCGCAGGCAAATCAACGCTCCTGTACTTGATGGGCGGCTTGCTTTTTGCCGAAAATGGCAAGGTCGAGTTCAACGGCTTCGATATGCGCGAGCGCAACCCGAGGGCGTTGGCCGACCTTTTTTTCGTGCCAGAGGAGTTTGAGCTTCCCGATGTTAAGTTCGAGACTTACATTAAGCTTCACGCTCCGTTTTATCCGAACTTCAGCCGCGAGACGCTCGACCGCTGCCTGAGCGGATTCGGTATGGACACCAACTGCCGGCTCAACCGACTCTCGATGGGGCAGAGGAAGAAGGCTTTTATGTGCTTCGCGCTGGCGGCCAATACCCGGTTGCTCATTATGGACGAGCCGACAAACGGCCTCGACATCCCATCGAAAAGCCAGTTCCGGCAGGTGGTGTCGTCGTGTATGACCGACGAGCGCACCATCATCATCTCCACCCATCAGGTGCGCGATGTTGAGAACCTCATCGACCACATCACAATCATCAACGATAAGCAGATTGTGTTCAACCGCTCGGTGGCCGATATCACCGACCGTCTGGTTTTCACCGACGCTCGTTTCGGACAGAGACCTGAGGGTGCCATCTACGCGCAGCCGAGTCCGGTTGGCGAGCAGGTGGTGATGCCGCGTAACGGCGAGCAGGAGACACCTCTCAACATTGAGTTGCTGTTCAACGCTGTTCTTGCTGAACGTGAGAAAGTTGCAACCATTTTCGCTTGAGGAGGGCACAACTATGAACGATTTTTTTAATCTGAAACGGTTTTGGCTCGTCCTTCGGCGCGAACTGTGCCTGTCAACCAAACCGTTGATTATCGGCACGGCGCTGATAGTCGGTTTGCTCGTGCTAAACATAGCGGGCATTTATAAAGTCCTTGATGTCAAGTATATAATTGGTGATAAGGAAGGTGTGCTAAATGGCCTGATGGTATTCCTCGGACTCATTACGTTTGCCGCCACAATAGCCGTTTGGGTGTCGTCAGCGCAAATATCGCACAACCTTGCCCGAAAAACTAATTTTCTGGCATTCAGCATACTGCCAGCCTCAACTTTCGAGCGATATTTGGCGCGTGTGGTAGTGTGCGGCATTCTGCCCTTGGTGGTCTGGTTTACGCTCTATTTCGGCGTTCATCTGTCCGATGCGGTTGTCGATTATACAAAAATGAACGACCGCTATCAAGGTGGTTTTATCGCGCTGTGTGCGTGTGTGATACTGTTTTCGACGGTGTTCGCGTTCTGGGGCGCTGCATTCCGTCGACACGGCTTCATTATTGGCTTCTGCGTCACGGCGTTCTCGGTTTTTGCTCTTTTCAAGTGGATTCTGCCCAACATCAGCCTGATGTTTTTGGACCCGATTGGCCGCTTTGTTCAGCACGACTTTTTCAGTTATGGCCGACTCCGCTTTGTGCTGTCCGTTGCGCTGCTGGTTATCGGCGTGGTAAATCTTGGCGCGGGCTACTTCTTCTATCGGCGTAAGCAAATGATTGTCAAACCTGTAAAAAGACAATAGCTATGGAAGAGTTCAATTTCAAAAGGTTTTCGAGTGTGATGAAAACCGACCTCTGCGAGGCACGTCTGCACTATATCACCTGGGGCTGCGCTCTGCTTGCAACAATGATTTTGGCATACACATTACAGATTATCCGTCAGAACTATCTTTTTGATGTCGATGGAAATATGACATTGTTGGCTCCCATTTGGCTGAACAACATTTCAAAATGGACCTACGGGATTGGCGTGTCGCTGCTGGTGGGCTGCGCGCTGTGGATGCCGTGCTCAATGACGGCCAACTATTCAACACGCGGCCGGCGCATTGCAGCCTTGGCTCTGCCGGCGTCAACCGGTGAGAAATTCGCCTCGCGCCTTGTGGTTTTCTGGCTTGTGCCGGTTCTGTTTAGTCTGCTGATGTTCTGGTTGATGCCGCTCTCTTACGAGAATATTCCCGGCGAAACATTCAGCCGCTGGCGTGCCTATCGTCTTCCTATCAACCTGACGCTCGGCGCCTCGGGCCTTGTGGTGCTTGCCGGCACTCTCGCCCAAAAGCGCGTTATGCTCAAGCTGATACTGACGCTAACTGGCGTTGTGATGGTTGTTTTGCTGACGGCTCTTTTGCTTGACAACCAAGCCAACCACGTTGTCCACCCGCACGAACTCAATTGGATAGACCGACTTTTCGATTACATCAACGCCGAGCAATATCGCATCAGCATTGCGCAGCTGGCAGTGAGCGAAACGGTGGTAACCGTCTGTCTGTTAGTATCTTATTTCAGATACAAACGCTTCACCCTTAAACGATAAAGCTATGGACTTTAAAGAAAGCAAACCTATATACTTGCAGATTGTTGACCGCATCTGCAACGAGATAGTTACAGGTAAATATCCTGAGAACGAGCGTATTCCGTCGGTTAGGGAATATGCGGCCATTGTTGAGGTGAACGCCAACACGGTGGTTAGGTCGTACGATTTTCTGCAAAGCGGCGATGTGATTTTCAACCGGCGCGGCATCGGCTATTTTGTCAGCGAGGGCGCCATTGAGAAAATCACCGCAATGCGGCGCGAGTCATTTATGAATGAGCAGCTTGCCGATTTTTTCGACGAGATTGATATGCTCAAAATTCCTATCGAAACTATTGTTGAACTCTACAAAAACCGAAACAAACAATGAAACGCATTTTATTATATATGATTGTGCTGCTGATGATGTTGTATGCTATGACATCGTGCAACCCCTACGGCAGCCAAATCCCCGAAAAACTTAACGGCTGCTGGGTGAGCCGCGACAACGGCCGCTGGGAGTACGGATTTTTCGAGGAGTTTGCCATCTGCAACAACAATTTCTGGCGCTATTACTCGGTTTCCGACAATGAGATTGTCCTCTACAGTAAAGGCGCCGCGGCGCACACCAAAAACAACGGCAAAAAACTTGGCATTGCATTGGACAGCACTGCCATCACGCTGAAAATCAGTTTTGAGGGCGATTCAATACTGAACGTGAACGGCAAACGTTACTGGCAGTTCAACACGCCATACAAGTTGAGCGGCACATCCGACGGCTTGTCGCAAATTGCCAAAAACGATATTTCAAAATTCATTGATTATCCTAACACTCAGCCCGACACCGCCGATTTTGACGCCACCGCGCAAGGCAATGCCGTGGTGATGATTTATGAGCGCAACACTGCGCGGGGATTTCGTCAGTTTGCAAGGCGCTTTGAAGTGAACCAACTCGACCAGTATCGTTTCTACAATCCAGACGACACCGCATCTTGGACTAAATTTGTTGGCAAGCCTTTGGGGGGGGTATCGTATTTTTACTCAAAACCTTCTTTCCCGAGTAATATGTCGATAGGAGCATTTTTTCCAAAAAATATCGATTTCGACGAGCATTATGGTGAGCGCTATGTTTTTAATGTTTGGGTAAATGGCGTGACCGAATTTGCCGCTGATGACCTAATGCATATTAGTCGGGATGGCTTTCACGACCCAAGGACCTACATTGTTGAGCCTGGCGACACGCTAATGCTTTTCTTTGACAGATGGAGTGCTAAGCCATTCGGTTCCACAGTAATCACTAATCACCATATTATGGGTACCAACGAGCGTTTCAGCCGCGAGGTGGATGCTTACTACAACGATATTATTTGGAATGTGGCAAAATATAACCAAGGGCTTTATGATTGGCAACGGCAACAAATGTCAGATACAGCATACTGGGATTATCGCACAAGGCACTACGCTTTTGACAGTGCTATGTTGGAAAACTATCTGACAAACTGCCCGATACCGATGTCGAAGAAGTTTGTGCGTTTCAGCCGCAACCAGCTGCTTTACAACTTTGCCGCCGACATTGCAAACAACGCTTTGGCCGACGATTATCTGATGCAAAAATTCGGCCGGTTGAACGAGGACGATTTGTATTTGAGTGCCGATGCGCTGAATTTTGTGAAAAAATGGATTCTGTGCCACAATATGTGGCTCAACGGCAATATGCCTGTCACCCGAGAGAATGTTGAGCAGCACTCCGATGGCATTCTCTATGGCGATTATAACCAGGGGGCGTTCATTATCGATGCCAAGGTGCTGCGCGATATGGGTTTGAGCGAAAAGTTTATTGAGGATTTCCGCTATTCGGTTTATAGCGACTATGTATGGAGCTCGAAATATCACAACGATGGCTCGCGCGACAAACTTGAAGATTTTGAGGAGGATAATTTGTTGCGGAATTTTACCAACGAAACTTATCTTGAAAATGTGAAAGGAACAATCGAGTCATATAAAAGAGAATTAATGACAAAACGTGACTAACAAACAAACCTCAATATAAATGTTTCATAGTCGGTCCCTGCCGGAGCCAGCAAAGGTTTCCGGCAGGGCTTTTTTATGCCAACCTTCAACTTAAAACTTAAAACTTCAAAAAACTTAAAACTAAAAAAGAGTTTAGAAAGTTGAGAAGGTTTAGTTTTTCTCAACAGCGAAGCGGCTCAACTTCAAAACTTAAAACTCCCCCAAAACTTAGAACTTAAAACTTCAAAAACTTAGAACTTAAAAACTATTTTTGCGCAAAGCGATTTTGGGGAATGTCATTACGCCGATTGATATTGATGCTGATGTGTCTTCTTCCGCTGCTGACGGTGGCTCAGCGGCGTGGGGCGCGGCGTGCGGCGCCCGAAAGCTGGGACCGCGAGGTCATCAACACCTACTTCCGCGAAAACAGCCCTGCCAACATCATCGACACCGCTTTCTACGACGCCTACCGCTATCTGAACTACGAGCTACCTGCCGACACAGCGCACCGCAATTTCTCCGATTTTGTGCGTCTCATCGACGATAATCGCCCCGCCATTGAGCTGGCTTGGATGCGCGCTTTCTGCGATACGGTGATTCAGCGTCACGACCGCTTCGAGCGCGAGATGACCGACAACCGTATGCGGTGGCACTTGCGCCGCCAACTCGACACAATGGACGTTTCGAGCGCCGATTCGCTCTTCGGCGACATCCTCGACCTTATGATGGACGAAACCGTCAATTATGACAGCCTTGTGTCGCTCACCACGCCTTACACCGACACATTGGTGAAAGCCATCCGTAAAAACTTGGCCGATGTGCGCAAAATGCCTGTTTTCAGTCAGATACGCCGTCTGCGCAACGATACCACAGTCTTTTATCTTGTCAACCTTAACGGCGATTCGCTGCGGTTCCGTCTGTTCGATGGCAGTCCGCGCGTCATCCGCACCACCATTAAAGACCTGGCCGGCAACGACCAGCCTGTGCTCATTCGCGACATCCATCGCAACTCGTTCCGTCTGCTCATCAACGACTCACCGGAAATCGAAGTTGACGATATGGAGAAAACCCGCCAGCTTTTTCACGATTTGCTGACGCAGAACCGCGCCACTTTGATTCGTCTGCCGCTTGAGCCGCCCGAGGACCCCAACTACTGGCGTTTTGGCGGACGTATCAGCCTCGATGCCACGCAGATGGCTCTGCACAACTGGGTGAAGGGCGGCGAGAACACCATCACGCTCATTTCCACGCTCGAACTTTACGCCAATTACAAGCGCGGTGCGCACTCGTGGGAAAACAAAGGCGTGTTCAAGTACGGAACCATCCGTCAGGGCGAGAAGTCGCTGCGCACCAACGAGGATAAAATGAATATCACGTCGAGCTACGGCTACCGCGCGTTCAAAAAGCTCTACTACAGCGCGCAACTCGAGTTCAAGTCGCAGTTTGGGCCCATCTACGAGTACAGCGGCAATGTTAAGACGCGGCTTGCCTCGCGGTTTATGGCGCCGGCCACGCTCACCATTGGCGCCGGTGTTGAGTACAAGCCCGATGCCAGCAACAGCATAACGCTTTCGCCGCTGTCGTCGAAAAACACCTTTGTGGTGAGCGACACCGTCAGCCACAAGCGCTACAATGTCGACGAGGACAAATATGTGCGCAGTGAGACCGGCCTCTATCTTAAATGGGTGTATAAGAATAAGTTGTGGAAGGATATCGAGGTTAATTCGGTGGCCGAGTTCTTCTCCAACTATTTCCACAAACCGCAGAATGTCGATGTCGATTGGAACCTCGATTTGGTGTTCCCAATCAACTATTACGTCCGCGCCACCATCACCACCGAAATGATTTACGATGACGACCAGGAGATTCCGGTGAAGGACAGCGACGGAAAGCAGATTGGAACCACCAAAGGCTTGCAGTTCAAAGAGTTGATGAAACTGGGCATTGTCTTCAGGTTTTGATTGTGAACCTGACGTAATGTCCCTTTCCGTGTTTTCCGTGGTTAATAAATCCGTGGTTAAAACACAAAAAAAGCGGAAGACGCTGCCTCCGCTTAACCCAAAGATGCGCCCGGCATCTTAATTCATTACCAACTCAACCAGTCCGCTCTCAGTTTTTTCGGTGCGATGAGCCCTTGCAAACGCCATTATGTTGCCGATTGTGGCATCCGACGGACTGAACTGGTCGTGTAATCCGGCTTCCAAAATGTCGGTTGGTTTGCTTTTTTTACTGAGTATGTTGCTGAGTTTAAAAAAGATAGTAAAACATTTCACCATAGGCAAAGTCCCTTTATTAATTTAATTGTTTTTAGTAGTCGCACAATTTGAACGCTGCTTATTGCAAAATATTTTGTGTCAGCAGAAAAAAGTTGGCTGAAAATGAGAAAACAATAAAAACACTAATTTCGTCGTTCGGAAATAAAGTCTGACTTATGGACGAATCAAGGATTTTGGTTGAGCGGTTGGCCGCAAAAATGCTGGCGGCGGGCACGTGGGTGGCTACGGCCGAGAGTTGCACCGGCGGCAACATCGCCCACCGGATAACGCTTGTGCCGGGCAGTTCGGCGTGGTTCAAAGGGGGAGTGGTGTCGTACACAAATGAAGTGAAGATGAAAGTGCTTGGCGTGCCGCCGGAGCTGATTGAGCAATACACTGAGGTTTCGCACCAGGCAGCCGAGGCAATGGCCGAGGGAGCAAGGCGCGCAACGGGTGCCGATTTTGCCGTTTCCACCACAGGCATTGCCGGACCAACCGGCGCCACCGCCAACGACCCCGTCGGAACAGTGTATATTGGTGTGGCCACACCCGACAAAGTGGTGTCGCAACGCGTTGTTTTCGGCACCGACCGCGAGCGGAATATTGAGCGGTTCACCATTGCCGCACTCGAAACGCTGCTGGCCAACGTGTGAATATCAATCTGAGAATCAATTAGAAAAACACGCAAATGTCTGATACCGAAATCGCTTTGCGAAACAACAGAAAGTGTCAAAAAAAACACCAAAAAACATTTGCTTTATTGAATTTTAAACACGTACTTTGCAATCCGATTTTTAGAAGAAAACTATATAAAAAAAGTTATATGTCACGAGTTTGTCAAGTAACAGGAAAACGTAGCATGGTTGGTAACAACGTTGGTCACTCTAACTTGAAGACCAAGAGAAAGTTCCATGCAAATTTGTTCAAGAAAAAATTCTACTATCCTGAAGAGGACCGTTGGATTACCTTGAAAGTATCAGCAAGCGGCTTGCGCGATATCAACAAAAAAGGTTTGCACAAGATGCTGCAAGAGGCCAAAGCCGCAGGTTATATCAATAACTACTAAAAAATAGTTCGAAATGGCAAAGAAAGCAAAAGGTAACAGAGTTCAGGTGATTCTGGAATGCACCGAGCAAAAAGAGAGCGGTGTGCCAGGAATGTCGCGGTATATTACCACTAAGAACCGCAAAAACACCCCCGAGAGACTGGAAATGCGTAAGTATAACCCATTCCTGAAGAAGGTTACAGTTCACAAGGAGATAAAATAATAGGCTATGGCAAAGAAAGTAGTTGCAACCCTGAAAACAGGCGACGCTAAAAGTTTCGTAAAATGCATTAAGATGGTAAAATCGCCAAAAACAGGCGCTTACCAGTTCAAGGAAGAAGTTGTTAATGCTGAGCACGCAAAGGATTTTTTCAAGAAATAATTTTTTGATTTACCATTAAAAAGGCTTTCTTCGTATTCGGGGAAAGCCTTTTTATTTGGCGGCTGTTCCATTACACTTAAGCGGATTTGAATTATGGGCTTATTTTCTCGTTTTCAGAAAGATACGCTCGATAAGGGTTTGGCGAAAACCAAAGAGAGCGTGTTCAAAAAAATATCCCGCGCCATTGTGGGAAAGTCAACCGTTGACGATGAAGTGCTTGACAATCTGGAGGAAGTGCTGGTTACTTCGGATGTGGGCGTTGAAACCACGCTGAAGATTATCGAGCGTATCCAGGAACGCGCTAAAGCCGACAAGTATCTCAACACCAACGAGTTGAACGCTCTGATGCGCGACGAGATTACCGCCCTTTTGGCCGAAAACAAAGCCAACTCACACGACAACGCCATTGAAACCATTGCGGGCAAGCCGTATGTGATTATGGTTGTGGGTGTTAACGGAGCAGGAAAAACAACAACGATCGGGAAGTTAGCCAACAAATTCAAACAGCAGGGCAAGAAGGTGATGATTGGCGCTGCCGACACCTTCCGCGCTGCCGCCATTGAGCAACTCGAGGTTTGGGCAAACCGCGTTGGCGTGCCCATTATCAAGCAGCGTATGGGTTCCGACCCCGCTTCGGTGGCCTACGACACGCTTGAGTCGGCAACTAAAAACGGCGCCGATGTGGTCATTATCGACACGGCTGGCCGCTTGCACAACAAGGTGAACCTGATGAACGAGTTGACCAAAATCCGCAAGGTGATGCAGAAAATCGACCCGCAGGCGCCACACGATGTGATGCTTGTGCTCGACGGCTCGACAGGCCAAAATGCCTTTGAGCAGGCCAAGCAGTTCACGCTGGCAACCGAAGTGTCGTCGCTGGCAATAACCAAACTCGACGGCACGGCCAAGGGCGGCGTAGTTATTGGCATATCGGACCAGTTCAAAATCCCCGTGCGCTACATTGGCGTGGGCGAGGGAATCGATGATTTGCAGGATTTTGTACCCGCTGAATTTGTTGACTCATTATTCTCATAATCAATCATTTGCCTAATATTGCAATGAAAAAGACAATCAACCTTCTGACAATGGGGTGCTCGAAGAATCGCGTTGACAGCGAGATTCTTATGCGCCAACTCGTGGCCAATGGTTTCGATGTGAGTTACGAGGCCGAGTCGGGAAAATTCGACTTTGTGGTAATCAACACCTGCGGATTTATTAACGATGCTAAAGAGGAGTCAATCAATACGATACTTGAGTTTGCCGAGCAGAAAAAGCACCGCCGTGTGGGCAAGATTGTGGTTTGCGGCTGCCTAAGTCAGCGTTACCGCGACGAGTTGAAGGCCGAAATACCCGAAGTTGACGCGTGGTTCGGCAAGTTTGAACTGAAGCCGATGCTGCAATACTTCAACGCTGAATATCACTGCAATCTGCAGCCTGGGCGCACGCTGACAACACCGCCGCATTATGCCTACGTGAAAATTTCGGAAGGTTGCAACCGCACCTGCTCGTTCTGTGCAATTCCCAATATTACAGGTAGTTACAAGTCACGACCGAAAGAAGAAATTTTGGAAGAGTGCCGCCTGCTGGTTGCTTCGGGCGTGAAGGAGATAATTCTGATTGCGCAGGATTTGTCGTTCTACGGAGTTGATTTGTACAAGAAGCAGTGCCTTGCCGAACTGATGGAGCAGATTGCCGAAATCGACGGATTGGCCTGGCTGCGAATACATTACACCTATCCCGCTCACTTCCCGCTCGATGTGCTCGACGTGATGGCGCGCCACAGCAACATTTGCAACTATCTCGACATTGCCCTACAGCATATCAGCGACAATATGCTCACCCGAATGCGCCGAAATATCAGTAAACAAGAAACTTACAATCTTGTGCGTGAGTTCCGCAAGCGCGTGCCTGGCCTTGTTTTGCGCACCACTCTGCTTGTGGGCCACCCCGACGAAACCGACCAAGATTTTGCCGAACTTGTTGAATTTGTTAAAGATGTGCGTTTCGACCGCTTGGGCGTCTTCACCTACTCGAACGAGGAGCACACCTATGCCTTTGAAAATTACACCGATAACGTGCCCGAAGATGTGAAACAGCGGCGGATGGAGGAGATTATGGCCATTCAGCAGCAGATTTCGTTGGAAATCAATCAGAAAAAAATCGGGCAAACCATAAAAGTGCTGATAGACAGACAGGAAGGCGAATATTTTGTTGGCCGCAGCGAGGGCGACTCACCCGAAGTTGACGGCGAAGTGCTGGTTTCGGGCAGCAATCTGCCAATTGGCGAATTTGTTGATGTGCGCGTTACCGATGCCGACGAATTCGACCTTTACGCGGAGTTGGTGTGAGGTAACCACGGAACACACGAAAATTACAGAATTCGCGCTGAAAGCGCAACTCATAATAGCCTATGGCAAAGCGAAGCGGCGCCATAAATGAAAAATACAATTATCGACTTCGCGCTGAAAGCGCAACTCATAATAGCCTATGGCAAAGCGAAGCGGCGCCATAGGAAAAAGGGGCAGTCCTAGTCAGCGCCCTGAAAGGGCAACTCAAAAAAAGCTATTTTCGCAAAAAAAATAATTATCAAGAAAATGGCACAATCACTATCGCAACTATTTGCCCATATCATATTCCACGTGAAAAGCACAAGTTGCCTAATAAAAGACGAAGATTCTCAATCTCTATATGCCTACATTGGCTCTATTCTCAACGATTTGGAATCCAAACCAATAATTATCAATGGAATGCCTGATCATATTCATATTTTCTGTTCGCTTTCGAAAAACATTGCCGCAGCGAAACTTATTGAAGATGTTAAAAGGCACAGTAGCAGATGGATAAAACAACTTTCTGACTATTACAAGAATTTTTCCTGGCAAAGCGGATATGGTATTTTTTCAGTCAGTCCGTCGCTGTACGACAAAACATTCAATTACATTCAGAATCAGAAGAATCACCACAAAAAGGCTTCGTTTAAAGAAGAGTTGCTATTGTTTTTGAAGCAATATAACATTGATTATGACGAGCGGTATTTGTGGACAGATTGAGTTGCGCTTTCAGCGCGCCAATTACACTTCCGCCTGTAACCCAACGTGCCGTGCACTCATTCTTCGTGCACTTTGCGTTGGGCTGTCTTGATTTGTGCTTTCAGCGCGTTTCCATATTTGTCACCATTCAAATTGTTGATTTACAACAATATCGTCCTAAAAGGCAACTGATAATAGTCAAAGGTAAAGCGAATCGGCGCCATATAATGAAAATTCAACTGTCAACTTCGCGCTGAAAGCGCAACTTAAAATAGCCTATGGCAAAGCGAAGCGGCGCCACAGGAAAATGTTACAATCACCGCAAGCGCCCTGAAAGGGCAACGAATAAAACTCTTTGCCCCTGAAAAATCGGGGGCCATTTTTTATTTTCCGATTCCAATTTCTCGGCCGTTGCTGCAAAATCAGATATTCTTTTGTAAGTTTGTGCAAACCCGAACTGCAATTATTGGTGCGGATTTGATTGTATAAAACGTATAAACAATAGTGAATGAAGTAAAAGATTGATTTAACATATTATAAATAGCGATTAGAGACTATTCTTGGCACTAAATCTTCCACAATTGTCATTTTGACACGCTTTCAAGAATAAGTTTCCATACAGCCATTGTTGAATGGCGTGGAATACTTGTCGGAAAGCGTGGGGTGTGGAAGCCCGAGTGTCAGGCAGGTAGTTAATTCCACGCTTTTTTATTGTAAACCGATAACGCAATGGCCACGGAACAGAATCTTCACATTGGGCAACTAATTAAATCCGTTTTCGACGAGAGCGGGTTGAGTGTGGCTGAATTTGCGCGACGCATAAATTGCGGGCGTCCAAATGTCTATTCCATTTTCGAGCGTAGCACCATTGATGTTAAGCAACTCGTTGCCGTTTGCAAAGCCCTGAATCATAATTTCTTAAACGATATTGAAATTCTCTGCGACATAAAGCAGGATTCCCCTTTGCAATCAATCAACATAAATTTGAATATCACCGATTTAGATAGCGGCAAAGCCGCTAAAGTTGCCCGTTTCCTTAATGAATTAAACGACTTAGACCGTCAGTAACTTTGACGCAAACCGTCATTGATTTTGACGGTAAGGTGTTAAGGCTGTGGCGGCGATGTGAGTAGTTTTACGATGATAAATGATTTATAATTTTTAAACTTATTTATATGGCACATTATATAAAATGCGATTGGTGCGGAAAACGCTTCGATGATGAAACTGGTTGGACTGCTGGACCGCGATGGAATAAAAGGTATTATTGCTCTAAACAATGCTGCAATGAAGGTGAGGATAATTTGACAGATGATGAAATAAGAGAGGACAATTTGAGTTTTGGTGCGAGATTAATACGTGGTATCAAGAATTTGATAATAAGAATTCTTCTTACCATACTTGTTCTCATACTGTTAGGCATTCTTTTGAAAGTAACTGGACAAATATAGGCTTCAATTATGGAAGAAATGAAAGTATGTCCGTTTTGCGGCAAGGAGATTCTTGCGGTTGCAAAGATGTGCAAGTATTGTAGGGAATGGTTGCCAGAAGAACCTACTAATATAGAAGACAATACAAGAGTTGAGCAATCCTTGAAAAAAGAACCTGTAAACACAGAAAACTGCACACAAGAAGAGAATCCTTCTGTAGAAGAACCTGTTCAAACAACGAAATTAACTGGAGCAGAAAGAGATGCGAGAATTGAAGAATTAAAAATACAGAGGAACAGATTGACGTTTGATATGTCCAGAGCCAGAAAACAGGGCAAGGATATTAGTGACTTAATGGCAAAACAAAAAGAAATACAAAAGGAATTACACCAATTAGATGTAGAAAAGGGACTTGAAAAAGGATATTGGGTTCGTACTGAAGATGGTACTATTATTAGTAATAAAACGATTGAATGTGATTACCACCCATATCGGCCTTTTGTTTTGATTGGAATAGCGGTGATTGCAATTGTTGCTGTAATCATATTTCTAGCGCACAGATAAAAACAGCATTGCTTCACATTCAAAAGGCGATACACAAAACTAGTATCGCCTTTTTTATATCTGTGATAATCTGCGTTTTCTGTGTTCCCGATAGCAATCAGGACTGTGCGAAAAAATGACTGTCCGCACCTTTAATTCCCTAACGTTGTACAACTTTGGGGATTTTGCTTCTTTTTCCAAAAATATTTGCCGAAAGTTTGCGTGTAACAAAATGTTTGTATATTTAACTTCATTTTTCACGAAAAAACTATGGTAAACAGAGTAACTTTGATTGGCAACGTGGGCAAGGATCCCGAGGTCCGCTATTTGAATGAAGGCGTTGCAAGCACAACTATCTCGCTGGCAACCAACGACACT
>JAEEGK010014235.1_pt1 | contig 17798 bp, 12 predicted proteins | sample 8958771 | NCBI WGS metagenome assembly JAEEGK01 (sample SAMN16246547, study PRJNA631951) | gut metagenome | biome: gut microbiome; feature: rumen; material: SC-attached | host: Bos | place: Iran: Karaj | collected 2018-10
TGGTTCGATAATTGTTAAAATTATATAATTATATAACACGTTTATTTTCAGAGATTTACAAACATTTGAATTAGATAGAAATCGATAGGATTTAACGCTTTGTTGTCCGGGTACCCCAACCAAATCAAAAAGAGTTGCAAAGCATGTTGCTTCGCAACTCTTTTCCTTTAATACCACATCTAACAAGGCATATAGCTAAGAAGCAGGGATAGCATCTAGAGGCTAACTACCTCGCCGCACAACTCACTGACAGCCTTTCGGTGGGTGATGAAAAGCATGGTCTTTTGTGGGTATGCCGTTTCTTAGCCAGATAAGTTACGTTTCTTTCTGATTGAACTTATTGATGGCCTCGATGGTTTTACGACGGCCAATGTTGATGATCTTCTCCGACTTATCGAAATCGAAGGTCGAGAAGCGGCTCATCTGGATATCCACCAGCAGGTCGGGCTGCATGAGTTGCACCATCAGCAAGGCGTTCTGACGGATCATAATGGAATTGACGCGTGAGAGCATGGTATAGTGATTGAACTCAATGCTATCAGGAATCAGTCGGTTGAGCAGCTGCTGGGATAACGAGGTGCTATGCTTACGTTTCTCAGCCAGTTCGTGCTGCATTTCAGACTGCGCCTCGTAGTCGAGTCCGCTCACATCCACACCCACCAGGATATCGCCCTCATGGCGCACCACCCTATTGAGTGGGATAGGATTGGTAACGCCGCCGTCGATGAGTATCATGCCATCACGCCGCACGGGCTCATAGAACGACGGCAAGGAGATGGAAGCCCGGATGGCCTCGAAAAGACTCCCCTTCCGGAACACGATTTCGCGCCCAGTCTTCCAATCGGTGGCAATGGCACAGTAAGGAATGGGGAGCTGTTCGATGGGCATATCAGGTACGAACTCCATGATGGCCTCAATGATACGATGGCCCTTGACGAAATGGTCGATGCCAAGAGAGAAATCGGTCAACTCGAGCATACGCTTCCTGTCGATGGTCTTCATCCACTCGCGAAAGGTGTCAAGTTTACCTGCCGCATAGACGCCCCCCACAAGAGCCCCCATAGAGCAACCGGCTACAGAAGTGATTCTGTAGCCGTGATTCTCCAGTTCATTGATAGCACCGATGTGAGCCAGCCCTCTTGCACCACCGCTCGACAATACTAATGCGACATCTTTTGTCATAAACTAGTTGGCGAGGTGAATGGCTTTCCTTCTAAAAACGTTATTCGCTTCGGCTATCATCAATACTCTGATTATTGTTTATTCTCAGCATCGATAGCCTTGATCTTCTCACGGATGAGGTTCATATCATCCTTCAGCTTCTCGACCTTACGATTCATCTCGTCTATCAGCGTGTTGCCCTTCTTCGAGCTGGCATTGAGGAAGCCGAGATTGTTTTCATACGTCTGGATCTCCTGCTTCAGGTTCTCATACTGACGGAACAAGCGTGTACGCTCATTGTCGAGTGCATTCTCGCCACGCTCAGCAACCTGCTTCAGGTTCTGCTTGAAGTTATTGAGACGGCGTTTAGCGATACTGATATTCAAGTCCTTATAGAGTTTGTCGAGTACAGCATGGAACTCCTTGTAGAGCTTATCTTTCTCCTTATAAGGCACATGACCTATCGCATTATACTCCTCAACCAGTTTCTGAACCTTATCGGCAGTCCCTTCGCCAGCCTCAGCGGCCAGTGCTTTCAGCTGCTCGATGATGCCCTGTTTCTTCTCCAGGTTCTCACGCTCCTCGCCACGCTGACCTGCGCCGGCAGCATTACGTGCCTCGAAGAATGCATTGCAAGCAGAGAGGAACTCCTCCCAGAGCTGGTCGCCCAACTTCTTAGGCACCATGCCGATGGTCTTCCACTCTTTCTGCAGGGCAATGAACTTATCGCCTGTCGACTTCCAATCCGTAGAATCCTGCAGGGCTTTGGCTTTTTCGATCAGTGCCCGTTTCTTGTCAGCATTCTCCTTGAAGGTATCCTTCAGGCCCTTGAAATAAGCGGCTTTACGACCAAAGAAGTCATCGCAAGCAGCACGGAAGCGCTCAAAGATCTTCACATTCATCTTCTGCGGAGCGAAGCCGATGGTCTTCCACTCTGCCTGGATATCGATAATCTGCTTGGTGTGCTTCTCCCAGTCGCCACTGCCTTTATTCTCCTCAGCAGCGATGGCCTCCACCTTCTCACAGAGCACGGTCTTTCGTGCCAGGTTATCTTCCTCCTTGGCACGCACGCCCTCGAAATGCTGTTGATGCCGCTTGTTGATGATGCTTGAAGCGGCCTTGAAACGCGCCCAGATCTCCTCGCGCTGCTCCTTAGCCACAGGGCCTATCTCGCGATATTCCTGATGCAGTTTCTGCAACTGATGGAAGGCACTGATGATATCCTCCTCGTCAGCCAGTTTCTCTGCAGCCTCGCAAAGAGCGGTCTTGAGTTCCAGGTTCTTCTTAAAATCATATTCGCGGGCTTCGCTGTTCAGGCGGAGCATATCGTAGAACTGCTCAACATAGAGTTGGTAGTTACGCCATAATTCGTTGGCCTTATCAGCAGGCACGTTCTTAATTTCGCGCCACTGTTCCTGCAGCGCCTTGAACTCTTTGTAGTTCTTGTTAGCCTCATCAGGTGTTGTCACCATCGCCTTGATACGTTCGATGATAGCCAGTTTCTTGGTCAGATTCTCCTGTTTCTCTGCCTCCTGTTCTCTGAACAGCTTGGCACGGCGCTCCTTGACGATACCCATCTCGGCCTTGAAGGCTTCCTCATCGGGATCAGGGGCATACTGATACTGCTCAGGATCACCACCCGCATCAAGATACTCCTTGAGTTTGGCTTCACGTTCAGCCACATGCAACTTGTAGAAAGATGTCTTCAGATACTCAACCTCATCCTTCTGTGGTGTCTCATCACCATGGGCAATATCCTGAAGGCGATGAAGCACATCGGTCTTGGTCTCGTAAACAGGACGAGCCACTTCTTCGGCAGCAGATTCAGAGCTTACAGTTGTTTCTACTTGAGAGAGAACCTCCTCGTTAACTACTTCTTCGTTTTTACCCAATTCGAGGGTATTTTCTTGAGAGTCCATCATTTAATACTTTTTAGTTACTGAATAAATGACGCTTAGCATCATCACACATTTGGCGTCAAAATTAAGCATTATTATTTAAATAACCTAATTTTTTCGCATTTTTTTATCGTTTTAGGCCTTAAACCAGTCGTTTATGACGGAAAACGCCCCATGCAATAGCCGAAACCGCGACAGAAATAATGACAGCCAGCGCAAATCCCCAAGGTTTTTCCTCCATACCATTGATCAGGTTCATACCAAACATGGAGGTGACGAGCGTAGGAATCATCATCAGGATGGTCACCGTGGTAAGGGTACGCATCACCGTGTTCATATTATTATTGATAATACTCTGATAGGTATCCATCGTCGATTCCAGAATGTTTGAGTAGATCATGGTGGTTTCACGGGCCTGGGTCATCTCGATATTCACATCCTCGATCAAATCGGCATCAAGCTCGTCGATCTGCAGCTTAAACTTCAGTTTCGACAGCAGGGTCTCGTTACCACGGATAGAAGTCTGGAAATAGGTGAGCGAATCCTGCAGACGGCTCAACCCGATCAGACTCTCATTGTTCACCTCCTTATCAAGATTCCGCTTGGCTTTGTCGACCAGCATCGAGATCTGCTTCAGGCGTTTCAGATACCACACCGCACTCGAGAGGAACAGACGGAATATCATGTCGACATGATCCGTGAATCCCTCACCTCGCTTCTGCTGGAACGACACGAAATCAATCATCACGTTGGTCTCATAGAAACAAACGGTGATGGTCACATCGCGCTTATGGATGATACCCAATGGCACTGTGGTATATGGCGTACGTGAACGTATCTCCTTGACATAGGGGATACGCAGAATGATCAGCATCCAGCCATCGTCGTACTCATAACGGGCACGCTCATCGGTATCGCTGATATCCGACATGAAATAGTCGGGAATGTTGAATTTCTCTTCGAGTTCGCGCTGGTCTTCTTCGGTGGGGCATGTCACCTGTATCCAGCAATTGGGCTGCCAGTCTTGAATCTGGGTCAGTCCGCCTTGGGTGTTCCAGAATGTCTTCATTGTGCTAATCCTTTAATAATCCTCCCCTGTTAAGGGGAAACAGTTTAGCGGCAAAGGGATTAGCTGCTTTGCTCGCCATCCCCCGCCATTACGAATTGTAATTGTCCGCCGGGTAATCGTCCATATTAATTATACTTTAGTGATTTTGTGTGCAAAGATAAATAAAAAACGTGGACCTGCCAAGCAAATCCACGTTTTTTTATTTTTTTTATTTCTCCGGTATCACTTCAAGGGTGCGTTTCAAGAGTGTCCAGAAAGGCTCAACGGTAGCGATGAGGGCACGTTCCGTGGTTGTATGCGGCGACTTCATCGTTGGTCCGAAGCTCACCACATCCAGATGTGGGTACTTGCCCAGGATGATAGAGCATTCCAAACCAGCATGGTCTACCTGGATGATGCCCTCCTGTCCGAAGAGTGCCTTATACTCGCGACAGAGCAGGTTCAGAATCTCGCTCTCTGGATTTGGATCCCATCCGCCATAGCTGCCAGCAGTCTCCACTTTCATGCCTGCCATGTTGAAGCAGCTCTCGAGTGTCTTCACCACATAATCCTTCATATCCTCGCGGCTGGAGCGTGCCAGAATCTTCAGCGATGCCTTACCCTCGCCGATATTGATGATAGCCAGGTTGCTCGAGGTCTCAACCACATTTGGATAGCTGGGAATCATGCGGATGACACCATCATGACAGCCATAGATGACATTGACGAGGTTATCCTGAATTTCCACAGGCACCTCAGTCTTTGGTGTCTCCACATCCTCGCAAACCACCTCGATGCCGTTCTCTATACCCTTGTACTCATCCTGGAAATCATCCTGCCAGTCGGCAGCCAGCTCCTTCAGGGCAGCTACGTTCTCCTTAGGCAACGTGAGCACAGCCTCAGCCTTGAACGGGATGGCATTACGCATATTACCGCCCTGCCAACAAGCCAGACGGGCTTCGCAGTCCTCGATAGCCTCACGTACCAAACGCACCAGCAGTTTATTGGCATTGCCACGACCCTCATGGATCTCCAAGCCCGAATGACCACCACGCAAGCCCTTGACGGTTACTTTCACAGCGGCATCGTCGGCATCAGTCTCCACTTCCTTATAGTCAAGTGTTGCAGTCACATCGATACCACCAGCACTACCAATCACGAACTTACCCCAGCACTCCGAGTCAAGGTTCAGAAGGATATCCCCATTCAGTTCACCGGCAGGCAGTGCGTTGGCGCCAAACATACCGGTTTCCTCATCGGCCGTAATCAGCGCCTCAACAGGACCGTGCTTCAAGGTCTTATCCTCCATCACAGCCATAATGGCAGCCACACCCAGTCCGTTGTCAGCACCTAACGTGGTACCTTTGGCCTTCACCCATTCGCCATCAATCCAGGGCTGGATAGGATCGGTCTCGAAGTTATGTGTACTCTCGGGTGTTTTCTGAGGCACCATATCCATATGCGCCTGAAGGATCACACCCTTCTTATTCTCCATACCAGGAGAAGCGGGTTTGCGCATCACTATATTATCGGCAGAATCCTTAAAGGCCTCTACCCCAACCTGTTTAGCAAAATCGAGCAGGAACTGCTGTATCTTCTCCAGATGTCCTGACGGACGTGGAATCTGAGTCAGTGCATAGAAATTCTTCCAGATGCACGTTGGATTTAGATTTTTAATTTCACTCATAGTTTATATTTTTATAGGGGTTATACGTTTCGTAAACAAAAGAGCCGCCCAGGCATAGATGCCCAGCACAATGACCAACATGGTCTGGATGGTATGTACAATGAGCACGAACCACAAGGCCTGTTCATCGGCTACGCCATAAAGAATCAGCATTGTCTTAATGGCAAAATGCCAGGGGCCAGCCCCGTTCGGCGTAGGCACGATCACGGCGAAGTTGGCCACCACAAACGACACCAGCGCACAACCTATACCCAGGTTGGCTGTGAAATCGAAGCAGAAGAAGGTGAGATAGTAATGCAGGAAATACATCACCCAGATGCCAATGGAGAAAAACAGGTAGAGTGGCAGGTTCTTAACGCCCTTCAACGAGAGCACCCCTTCCCAGATACCTCCCAGTGTCATTTTCACCTTATTATATATAGAGAAGTTCTTCAGCAGCAAATGCAGCAAGATCAGCACAGCTATTGCGCACACCCCTGTCACCAGCCATCCCGTTAGCGAGAAGCCATCCAGGATACGGTCCAAGGAGGTGCCGGTCTTACGGAAGAAAGAGCCGAAGACGCTGATCTCCACCAACAGGATGATACCAGAATAGAGCATCACGATCAACGTATCGACAGCGCGCTCTGTCACCACGGTGCCAAGGGCTTTCGAGAACGAGATACCATCGTAGCGCTTCAAGACAGCGCAGCGAGAGAACTCGCCTATTCGAGGGATCACGAGACTGGCAGCATAGCTAATGAACACAGCCCGGAGACACACCGACGAACGAGGCTGCTCCCCCATCGGCTCCAAGGTCTGCTTCCAGCGCCAGCCACGAAACATCTGTGCAAAGATGCCAAAAGGAAACGAAAGCAGCATCCAAGTCCAGTTCATCTCATCTGCCAGCACATGACTGATCACAGAGAAATCCTCTCCACGATACATCCACCACAATATAGCCCCACCCAACACAAAAGGGAGCACCACTTTGGCTATGTTGTAGAAGATGTTTTTTGATTCCATAGGTGCAAAGGTACGAATTAAAATTGATACGTGTCAACGAAACCCCGCTTTTTTGCCCTTTTTCATCAAAAAACTTGTCTGTGTGCGCAAACAGTCGTACCTTTGCAGCGGTTTTAAGGATAACAATTAAAGATTTAGAGAAAGGAAATTATTATGGTAACATTAGAGACAAGTTTTTTACTCATGACAATGGCTGCCTTTGCATTAGCAGTATCACTGGTAGTAACCGTTGCTGTTAACATCGACAACAATAAGTAATTAAAAACAAGTAAAAGGTAGTCGCAGATTCTTTCAATCTGCGATTTTTTTGTGCCAAATTTGGATTTATGCCTGTTTTTTCTTATTTTTGCACCATGAAACAAGTTAGACCCAAGAAAAATCTCGGTCAGCACTTCCTGACCGATCTGAATATCGCCAAACGTATTGCTGATACCGTTGACGCCTGTCCCGACATACCTGTCCTTGAGGTTGGTCCAGGCATGGGTGTGATGACGCAGTATCTGGTAGAGAAGCCCCGTCCCTTCAAAGTGGTAGAGATCGACCGTGAGAGTGTGGCTTATCTGCAAGCCCATTTCCCGCGTCTGAATGCCAACATCATCAGCGGCGACTTTCTGCGCATGGACCTGCGTGAGGTGTTCGATGGGCAGCAGTTTGTCCTGACCGGCAACTACCCTTACGACATCTCCTCACAGATTTTCTTTAAGATGCTCGACAACAAGGATCTCATTCCCTGCTGCACAGGTATGATCCAGCATGAGGTAGCCGTACGTATGGCTTCACAACCAGGCAACAAGCAATATGGTATCCTGTCGGTACTCATTCAGGCCTGGTACCATGTTGAATACCTCTTCACCGTTGAACCGGGCGTATTCAACCCACCTCCCAAGGTGCAGAGTGCCGTGATCCGTATGACACGCAATGCCGTTACCGACCTGGGGTGCGACGAACAGCTGTTCCGTCGCGTGGTGAAGACCACCTTCAACCAGCGTCGTAAGATGCTGCGTGTATCGCTCCGACAGATTTTCGACAGCAATCATCCTGCCCCCGAAGGTTTCTTCGAGGATGAGATGATGACACGTCGCCCCGAGCAACTCTCCATCCCCGAGTTTATTGAGCTGACCAACAAGGTAGCCAGTGCACTACTATAAGGTACAGCATGGAAGATGTAGGTGTTTTTAAGACTTATGCAAATAAGTGTAAAAATCACCCGTTTTCGTGCACAAATTGATTGTGTTCGCACACAATGGCTTGATGTATATCAAAAGAAGGGCACTTTTTTGAGGAAAAAGCGTCCTTACTATTGTGGGATTACAAAAATCGTCGTACCTTTGCAATGTCAAAAGACAAAAAGAGTTCTTCAATAGAAGCATAGAAAAACTATACAGAGGTATTAGAAAGGTATAATAAAGATTGATTGATTTAGGTTTTAGTTAGAGTTAATAGTTAGTTAGAATTTGGTTTTAGGTTTATTAGTTAGTTAAATTTGGAGATAGGTACTTCTAAGGTGTTAGAAAAAGATTAGTTAGTAAGGATAACAAAGACGCAGTGGTGACACTCCGTTTTTTCTCAGAAAAAGGTTTTTAGTTATTCATAGATTGTTGGTGCCGCCCTCGAGTCGTTGATGACCCTTGAGCGGCTTTTTTATGTCCTTTTTCGTCAAGGATTACCGTTTAAGTGTGAGTTTTTCTGCCCAGCTGCCTTTCAGCAGTCGAGCCAGGAATATAGTCCCTCTGAAGGACAGTTCGATAGCCATGGCCATCCATACGCCCTTCAATCCCATTTTGGGTGCCAACGATGCTGCCAGCGTTAATCGGACACCCCACATAGAGGCCAGACTCATCATCGCAGGGATGATGGTATCGCCTGCGCCCACGAAAATACCATTGATGACGATCGCCGCAGCAAACATCGGTTCTGCCCAGGCTTCAATACGCAGCACAACAGCGCCCAAAGCGATCACCTCATCAACCGGTGACATAATCGCCATTAGCTGCGGTGCAAAAAGCCACATCATAACGCCCATCAGTGTCATGACCACTATTCCCAAGCCCACCGACATATGGGCGAACGAACGCGTGAGTTGTCGCTGGCCGGCACCTATCCCCTGTCCTACCAGTGTGGTGGCCGCCTCGGCTATGCCAAAGCCTGGCATATAACAGAGACTCTCGACAGTGATAGCCAATGAATGGGCCGCTATGGCAATGGTGCCCAATGGCGCTACGATGAGCGTGCTCACCATCTGGGCCGATCCCATCAGCAGATGCTGCAGTCCCATAGGTGCGCCAATCCTAAAGGCCGTCCCAACGATATCAGCCTTTGGTCTGAACGAGCCATGCCGTCCTACCAAAGCCAACATTTTCGACTTGATCAGCAGGAAATACAACATCAGACAGGCCGTAACCAACATAGCCAGTCCTGTACCTAATGCAGCTCCCATCACCCCCAAGTCAAACAGATAGATAAAGATATAGTTAAACACCACATCCATGATGCACATGCCAATATTCAACATGGATGGTATTTTCATATTTCCAGCGCATTTCAGCATTGAACCTGCCAAGCCTTCCAACTGGAAGAAAACGCAGCATGCACCGAAGATGGCAAAGTAAAGCGAGGCATCGCGGGCTATCTCAGCCGTTCCACCCATCCAATAAGGCAGATAGGGACTAAGCCCCAGTGAGATCAGAGAGATCACCAAGGCCCAGACCAAACAGCAGACCAACGACTGGCGTAGCACCCGTCGGGCCGCTTCAAAATCGTTGGCACCAATGAAGTGCGCCACCTGAACAGAGAATCCCATATTAGCAGCCGACATCAATCCACCGATCAACCAACCGGTAGTCTCTACCAGGCCAATAGCGGCAGAAGCTTTTGCGCCCAGATGTCCGACCATGGAGGCATCGATAAAAAACATGACCGTGGCAGATATCTGTGCCAATATAGAAGGAATACTCAGACTGACAATCAACCTAAGTTTCTCCCTCTGTGACATCGCACGGCCTTCTCGAATGTACGATAGCAGCACTTCACTGTTCTTTACCTTCTTCATATCGTTGCTATCAAGAATAAAAAAAGGATGCGATAAAATCACATCCTGCATTCTTTTGTGGGCGTTGACGGATTCGAACCGCCGACCCTCTGCTTGTAAGGCAGATGCTCTAAACCAGCTGAGCTAAACGCCCTTACTTTTCGTAAGCGGGTGCAAAGGTAAGCATTATTTTTGAGACCACCGCAAGTTTCAGCAAAAAACTTTCGTAATTTAACACTTGTTTACATTTTAACCCAATAAATGCTCGATATCGCTCTGTGGAAGGATGCAAAGTACCGCTTTTCCATCTGGCGTATAATTCACATTTGAGCACACAAAAAGATCATTGATCAGTCCCTCCATCTCATCATTATTGAGGATCTGTCCATAAGGAATGGCTGCGCTCTGTGCCAGTCGCAAAGCCAAGGACGAATGGATGTCAGCCAACGAGTCGCTGGCACTTGTCGATGCCACCATGTCGAGCAGCAGCGACTGAGGACTGAGTCCCTCCAAGCCAGCCGGCATGCCATTCACAGCATATGTATTTCCGCCCAGGTCGCTCAGATCAAAACCTATCGCTGACAACTCCGGCAAGAGCTGCTGCATGGTCACCGTATTGGCAGGCGAGAGCTGTACCGTTTCAGGGAAGAGCAGTTTCTGAGTACTTGTAACATGCTTATCAAACTGGCTCATATATTTCTCATATAGTACGCGTATGCTAGCACGATGCTGGTCAATGATCATCAAGCCAGACTTCACGGCAGTCATCAGGTACTTACCCTTATACTGATAGTGCGCTGGTGATTTCTCCGACAGGATCTCTGTAGCCGTTTGTGGCTCCACCAGGTTATGATCATCGAAGAGTGAGGGCTGCTCTATGGGCTCCTCACGCATGGCACCCTGTTTCAGACCTTCGTACAGATTCTCCCACTGACTGGGCACAGGTGCTTTGCTGGTTGTTCCGCTACTTTTCTGGAACGGGTTATAATCCGGATTATAATTCACATGAGGTGCAGAATAGCTATTCTGAACATGCTGACTGTCAAAAACCGGTATTTCCGGTTGTCCGTGCGTGTCAAAGTCGATGGACGGCACCTCACAGAACTTACCGATACCGTCACGTACAGCCGCTGCCAGGATCTGCCAGATAGCCTGTTCATTCTCAAATTTTATCTCCGTCTTCGTGGGATGGATATTCACATCGATCTCACTGGGCTCCACCTCCAGATACAGGAAATAAGGAACAGCCATGCCATCGGGTACCAACCGGTCATAAGCCTTCATCACCGCCTTATGGAAATAGGCATGTTTCATGAAACGGCCATTGACAAAGAAATAGTCGCAGCCGCCTTTCTTTCGTGCGGCCTCGGGTTTACCAACAAAGCCGTTGACATGACACATAGCCGTTTGCACCTCTACGGGCAACAAGTCTTGGCTATACTGTTTTCCAAACACATCGGCGATGCGCTGGCGCAGACTGCCCTTACGCAGATTCAACACCTCCACCCCATTATGATGAAGGGTAAAATGGATGTCGGGATAGACAAGCACGATACGCTCGAACGAGGTAAGGATATTATTCAGCTCGGTGGCATTGGTCTTGAGGAATTTCCGGCGGGCAGGTACATTAAAGAACAGGTTATCGACCTTAAAATTACTACCTACCGGGCATGAGACCGGTTCCTGGGCCACCAGTTTGGAGCCAGCAATACTTATTTTCGTACCTATCTCATCTTCCTGGCGGCGCGTCTGCAGCTCCACCTGTGCTACTGCAGCGATGGATGCCAGCGCCTCACCACGGAACCCCATGGTATGAAGCGCAAACAGATCGTCGGCCTTCAATATCTTTGAGGTAGCATGTCGTTCAAATGACAAACGGGCATCTGTCTCGCTCATCCCCTTTCCATCGTCAATGACCTGGATAGAGGTACGACCGGCATCCACCACGATCACATGGATAGTGGTAGCTCCGGCATCAATCGCGTTTTCGACCAGTTCCTTGATAACAGAAGCCGGACGTTGTATCACCTCACCAGCCGCTATCTGGTTGGCCACACTGTCAGGAAGAAGATGTATTAAGTCACTCATTTTTTTGCACGCCAATTGAAGATGTCATAACGATCCCGTGGACGCACATCCTCATACCAGGCAAATCCTGGCAGATGCTTACGATCCATCGGAATCTGATTCAGAGGGTACATCACGCCGCTACTCTTAGGTGTCCATACCTTCTGTAGTTTCCGGTCCTTCAGATACATACGCAGTTCTGAAGTCTCCTGATAATTATAGATGATCGCCACGCTGTCACCCTCCTCAAAATAATAGCCTATCAGCACATTGCCTGCAGCTTGCGTCTCACGAATGGCGCCATCCACGAAATAAGCAAACATCTCTTTCGACGCCACCTGATTAAAGCGTGTGGTATCACTACGCAGCTGTTGTATCGAGAAGCAGTTGTCGATCACATGGGCATGATCAATAAGCGAATCCTTCATAAACACTTCGATACGGTCACCCACCAGCTGCTGATTGGCATTCCACACGATAGGATCATGGTATAGTGTCATGCAGGAGTCAAGTGAGTTATAGACCAGGGAGTCGCAGACTGCCTGCACATCCGTACGGAAAGCGCGCACATGCGGGAAAGCAAAGATCTTACGATAGGCTGAGTCGGTCTCGATGTTATAGGTAACGACCTTGAAGGTGTCGGCATGCATGAACAGCGAGTCACCCTGTGAGTAGTCGATGGCCAAGGCACTATCGGTACACAACGCGAAGCCTGTATGCTCCCAGTACTCACCATAGTTTCCTGTCAGCTTATTCTTATTAAGAGAGTCGACATACACGACGTTACGAAAGGCTTTGCTACAGCCCTCTTTACTGTCATAGTACACACTATCGCCCACCATCATCTTTCCCTTATTGGTCAAGACAGAACGATTCATCAAACGGGCACGGTCGTGCTTGGTATCATAATAGCCTTGTTCCGAATAGATATGGCTCTCGCCCGACGTGATGTTCGAGGGTCCTACGATATGCGCCATCGACAAACGGGTGTCATAATACAGTGTGTCGGTAGTCAGGAAGAACTTAGGGCTCTTCATCTTGACATCATAATTGAATACCGACATTTTGGTTTTCGTATTATACTCGCCCCAATCCGATGTCAGCGTGGTTTTGCCGTCAATCATCTTTCCGCCCTCAAAGAAGTAGGCATTGTCATACAAACGGTCAAAATCAAGGCTATCGGTATAAAGTGTGGTCTTTTTATGTTTTAGCACCACGTTATAGCGGGCGCGTGCCATCTGCTCGTTACCATCATAGAACGCATAGTCGCTCAGCAATGAAAGGGTATCGCCCTGGTACATCCTGACATGTCCGAAGGCCTCAAACGAGTTGCTGGCCTCATAGAAATAAGCGCTGTCGCAATACAACCGGGCACCCTGATGTGTAAAGTGCACCTGTCCATTCAGAATCGTTGCGTCAGGATTCTTCATCTGGTCGAAATGCAGCACATCGGCATGTACCAGATACACACGCGAATCCTTGGCATGTGTCTTACGGGCAGCAGAACGATGACGCTGTTTCTGTTGAGCAAAAGCAGACGTCATCCCCACCAAGAGGGCGAGAGCAAAGATAACAACTACAGATTTCTTCACTTAATCCAACCTTCGAATTCGAATTTACAATCCTTATAATCGTCGTTCAAACGGGTATAGGTATTCTTAATCTTATCTACCACCCATTGATGGATACGCTGCTCACGACGTTTGTTCAACACCACATCCTTCAGGATCTGGAAGTCTTCGGTAACAGTCGCTTTATGTCCATCGATACGGTTCTTCAGCTTAGCAATGACACAAACGGTCTTACCGCGCTGGTTAATCATCTGGAAAGCCTTGGAGATCTGTCCCACCTTCATGGTGTCCACCACCTTGGCGATCTCCGGTGGGAGGTCCTGCATACGGAATTTCGACGAGGTCTTACCGGTCTTCGACATATCTGTTGACAGCAAGCCCTTCGCATTACGGGTATCCTTATCATCAGAGATCAGGGAAGCAGCATCCTCGAAAGAGAATTTCTCGGCACGAAGATCAGCTGCGATAGAATCCAGGCGTCCCAACGCACGGTCGATAGCCTCTTCAGACACCACTGGCTTACGCAGGATATGACGCACATTCACTTTATCACCACGTTTCTCTATCAGTTGGATGATATGGAAGCCAAACTCCGACTCCACAATCTTTGAAACCTTCTTGGGATCAGTCAGGTTGAAGGCGACGGCAGCAAAAGCAGGATCAAGTGTTCCACGTCCCATCAGACCAAGCTCACCGCCACGACGTGCAGACCCTGGGTCCTCGGAATAGAGCTGTGCCAGAGTCTGGAATCGGGTCTCTCCCTTGTTCACACGCTCGGTATAGCTTCGCAGTTCCTCCTTCACACGATTCAGTTCCTCCTGTTCGATCTTCGGTGTAAGCTGCACGATCTGCACCTCTACCTCTGTGGGAACGAAAGGCAGACTATCCTGTGGCAGGGCGGCGAAGTAACGACGCACTTCCGCAGGTGTCACAGAGATATCCTCAACCAACTTCTGGCGCATCTTCTGAACCATCTGACGATCCTTCATCTCCTCACGCAGATCCGCACGGATCTGTGAGAGCGGCTGGTGTTTATACTCTTCCAGGCGTTCACGTGAACCATCTACCATCTCAAGCCAGTAGTTGATCTGCTGTTCCACCTCTAAGGCAACGTCAGCATCGGTCACCTCGATACTATCTATCTGAGCCTGGTGTTTGAACAATTTCTGAACGGCTATCTGCTCGGGGATGGTGCAATCGGGGTTTCCACTCCACTTCACACCTTCCATGGCCGCCTGCATACGCATCGTCTCAACATCAGAACGAAGGATAGCCTCATCACCTACTACCCATACTACCTCATCAACGATAGTACCAATAGAATCTTTCTGGGCACAAGCCCCCATGGGCACTGCCAGGAGCGCCAGAGTCATGACTTTCTTTATAATACTCATAGATGTTTATTTACAGTTTTCAAAATTTCATGATTCACTTCCACAGGATAGCGTTTCCGGAGATCAGCCACCCATTCCTGTTCCAAATAATCCTGCAAGTCCTCTACCACTTGCTCACGTACATCCTGATAGCAGTCAGGACGCTTCAGTTTCTTTCCATAGACAGCATCAAAAGGATAATCTGGCGTTACCGACTTCTCTACCTGCGACAGCTTAAACACCAGTTTGTCGACCGTGGTGTTATCACCAGGTTTAAAGAAGCCCTTCTCTACACGGATACGGGCTATCGAGTCTGGATTGAACTGTGCTTGGAGCGTCTCCGTCCAAGTATCAAAAGGCAAGCCCTTCAGACATTTCTTCACAGCCTTTATATCACGTTTATCCTTCACATGATAGGCGATGCCTCTATAGCGAGGCGTTTCCCATTTATAATGTTTCTTATGTGTATCAAACCACGCCTTCAGCGCCGTCTCATCAGAAGCGGCCTTGTCCCAGACCTCCCGACGGCTGACTTCGTAGAGGAGCAGTCCGTCATGATACTCCTGGAACAGATATTTCATGTCCGTGTCAACAGCAGCCAACGAGTCGGCCTTCTGTTGCATGACCCGTGCCATGTCCAGCGCCCCCGCAGCGGTCTCCACCTGACGATGCAGTTTCGCCTGCGCGATCTCATCACGGATGCCCCGACGTTCCAACGAAGCGATGATTGCTGGTTTCAACGTCTCAAACGGCTCCAGTTGTTTACGCTCCTTCATCAGAATGATATGATAGCCCAGAGGACTCAGGAACGGCTGACTCATCTCGCCAGGCGCGAGTGTATAAGCCACATCCTCGAACTCCTTCAGTGTCTGGGAAGGTGCCATCCAAGGCAGTTCGCCGCCTCGTACTGCCGATCCCGTATCGTCAGACAGTTTTCTGGCCATCTCTGCGAAATCGCTTCCCTGTTGCAGAGCCCGATAGATGGAATCAATTCGTGCTTTAAGTTGTGTTTGCTGCTGCGTGGTGGCCTTGGTTGACAGTCTCAACAAGATATGAGCAGGGCGCACCAGACCACGTGACCCAATCATCGCCGCCGTCCGGTCGTACAGCTCCCGCGCTGCTTTCACAATGTCGGCATCCGTCACCAGGGCAGGTTTCACCTGCTGATCTCTATACAACGTATATTCCTGACGGAACGACGCCATCGTATCCAGTTTCGCATCCAGTGCTGCAGCCACTTTCAATTTATAATTAACAAATAAGTTGGCGTACTCGTCGACCGACAACTTATCAATCACTCCCTCACCATTATTCTTGTTGTACGAATATTCAAACTCCGACCGCAAAACAGGAACACCGGCCACGGTCATTACGACCGGGTCGGTTGTCTGTGCCATCGTTTGCAGTGAAGTTAACACCGCAAGCGAAGAAAGGACTATGGTGAGTTTACGCATGTTTAATCGTTTGGACGACTATAGTTAGGCGCCTCACTGGTAATCGTGATATCATGAGGATGCGACTCATTCACACCAGCATTGGTGATACGTGTGAACTTTGCATCATGAAGTTTCTCAATGGTCTGAGCACCACAATATCCCATACCAGAGCGCAAGCCACCTACCATCTGGTAGATCACCTCCTGAACAGTTCCTTTGTAAGGAACGCGTCCGGCGATGCCCTCGGGAACCAGTTTCTTCACATCCTTTGTATCAGCCTGGAAATAACGGTCCTTAGAACCATGCTCCATGGCCTCGAGCGATCCCATGCCACGATAGCTCTTGAACTTACGGCCGTTATAGATGATGGTATCGCCAGGGCTTTCCTCTGTACCAGCTACCAGTGAGCCGATCATCACACAGCTACCACCAGCAGCCAGGGCCTTCACGATATCACCAGAGTAACGCAAGCCACCATCAGCGATCAAGGGCACGCCTGTACCCTTCAGGGCGCTATACACATCATATACAGCACTCAACTGAGGCACACCTACACCAGCAACCACACGTGTGGTACAGATACTGCCAGGGCCTATGCCGACCTTCACAGCATCAGCACCATTCTCCACCAACATCTTGGCGGCTGCACCTGTAGCGATGTTACCAACAACGATATCGATATTGGGGAACGACGCTTTGGCCTCGCGCAACTTCTCGATCACGCTCTTTGAGTGACCATGAGCCGTATCGATAACGATGGCATCAACGCCAGCATTCACCAATGCCTGCATACGATCCAGTGTATCGAATGTCACGCCCACGCCAGCGGCAACACGCAGACGACCCTTGTCATCCTTGCAAGCCATGGGCTTATCTTTTGCCTTAGTGATATCCTTATAGGTAATCAGTCCGATCAGACGATTGTCCTTATCCACTACGGGCAGCTTCTCAATTTTATTCTCCTGCAGGATCTGAGCTGCTGCAGTCAGGTCTGTCTGCTGATGGGTTGTCACCAAGTTCTCTTTTGACATGATCTCATCAACAGGTCGATCGAGACGGCGCTCGAAACGCAGGTCACGGTTGGTAACAATACCTACCAAACGCTTATCATCATCCACTACAGGGATACCACCGATATGATACTCCGACATGATCTCAAGGGCCTGAGCTACTGTGCTACCCAGGGGGATGGTAATAGGATCATAGATCATACCATTCTCAGCACGCTTCACGATGGCCACCTCACGAGCCTGATTGTCAATCGACATATTCTTATGGATCACACCGATACCACCTTCACGAGCAATGGCAATAGCCATCTGGCTCTCGGTAACAGTATCCATCGCGGCTGTTACAAAAGGTACATTCAGTTCGATGTGCTTCGAAAAGCGGGTTTTCAACTCTACCGTCTTAGGCAGCACTTCTGAATAAGCTGGAATCAACAGGACGTCGTCGAATGTCAGGCCGTCCATCACAATCTTGTCTGCAATAAATGATGACATAAATATACTCCTTTAAAATTTA
>JAEEGK010014236.1_pt1 | contig 17798 bp, 17 predicted proteins | sample 8958771 | NCBI WGS metagenome assembly JAEEGK01 (sample SAMN16246547, study PRJNA631951) | gut metagenome | biome: gut microbiome; feature: rumen; material: SC-attached | host: Bos | place: Iran: Karaj | collected 2018-10
TTGGGGGCACTGTCCTTAAAAGGCATATCTCCCACAACCTCAAAACCGTCATTAACTGCATTGCTTTTTTCTGTATTTTTTTCCTTTTTTGCTGCCATGTACTTTCTCCTTTATATTTTTACTGTTGTTCCGTATCATCACTGTCGGATCCGAGGTAATCATCCTCACTGTCCTTGCCCTGATCATCATCGGTATCATCATCACCGTCATCCCTCTCGCGGCGTTTCTTTACAACCTTGAAATAATATCCAGCGATAATGAAAATCACAGCGGCACCGCCCATGATGATATAGCTCATGTTTTTCTTTATGAAACCGGGCTCTTCCTGCTTGGGTGTATCCTCAGCTTTCTGCTCTTCCCGGAGTTTCTGCTTTTCCTCTTCTGTCAGGGTTTTCGTATCAGAATAACCATCCCCCTGGCTGCTGTTATTGTTCGGAAGTGCTGCCTCCTGTATCGGAATGGACGAATCCTTTGCTGCTGAGTTTCTCGGAAGTGACTCGGAGTTATTCTTTGTCACATGTAAAAGATCATTCTCAGTTATATCCGTGAGGAATCTCACTACTTCCTTTCCTGATGTCCTGTCGATGATCAGATAGAAGATTTTCCCGCTCTCTGTGCTTATGGTATAGAATTCACGCCCGAGCAAGGATTCGTCATAATCATAGTGCGGATGATCACCCAGAAACGCTTCTATGATCTCGTTTCCGAGCATTTCGGACAGATTATCAGGGATATTGGCATCTTTACCGTCCTTTACTCCATCACTGTCGGTGCTTATTGCACTGTCTGCAGGAGGATCTTTTATCACATTTCCATCCTTGTCCGTCTTGACATGCCCGGTCACTTCTCCTTTTGTCTCACCATTATCCGTTGGTGTTACTGACACCGGCAGTTCCGTCGCAGGATCATAATCCGAATTGGAATCCTTGTTTTTCTTATAAGGATTTTTCACGTTATATTCCTGAGAGATATTCCCGGCTATATCAGTTGCCTGTATTACAAATTTCTCATACCCGGCATCAAACTGCGAAAGACGGATTGTGATTTTCCCGTTTTTAAGATCTGTATATTCATATCCGTTTACAATGACACTCCTAACACCTGACCCTTCATCCTTTGCGGTTATCTCCATTACACCTTCGCTCACGGATGCATTAAGGGTAGGTTTTGCCTTGTCAAAACATGTTATTTTCCTGCTACGTTCATATGTCCTGCCGCTTGTATCTGTTGCCACCACATGGACCGTACAGTCCTCAGTGATATCAAACTTCATGGTAGCAGTCACATCCTCATACTTTCCCTCTTTTCCTGCTTTAGCCTTGACACTCTGTATCTTTGGCATTGATCCGTCCTTTGACTTGAGACTGAAAGTTACCGTAGCCCTGTCACTGAAATAACCTGCCGGTACTTCGATATAAATCTCAATATCCGGAAGCGGTTCTGTATCGGCACCTTTGTTGTCATTGTCTGAATCTGATACTTTTTCAGAACTTTTAGACGGTTCCGATGATGGTGCTGATGACGGTACCGATGTAGATGCAGGACTTACAATAGCAGTATCCGCATGCTCATCGGCATAAACAATCTCCGGTATACCAGAAACTGTAAAGACTATGGCTAAAAGCATCAGGATTACTGTCCGTATCCCTGTTTTCCCTTTAATTGACCTTTTCTTCTTTTCTTTCTCTTGATACATCTCTTGTTTCTTTGCTCTCCTTTCCCAAACGGTTTAAAAAGCTTTTTATCTCTTCTTCACTTGCAGTGCCGAGCTTTAGCAGCTCAACTATAGATATTTTGTACTTTGCAAGGGTTTTCTTTGTGCTGGTGATCACAATGCTGTCTATCTGCTTTTCTATTTCATTCTTTTCAGCAGTAGCCTTGCGGATTACATCTTCACAACTGTCCCTCTTTTTCTGTAACTGTTCTAAATTCATTGCATTTCTCCTCTTGATTTTTGTATAATTTGAGATTTTCACCTCATCCGGCACTTCGTGCCACCTTCCCCTATCAGGGGAAGGCTTTAATCTGTTTCAGGTTGTGGATTCTCCGTATAAAACAACGGATTATAATAGGTTCCGTTAACAAGGAGCTCCATATGAAGGCTTGGTGGTTCTGAACCGCTGCTTCCTGAGTAACCGACTGTCTGTCCTCTGTGTACCAGCGAATCCACTATAACGGAAATATGACCCATGCTCGCATATTTGACCGTATATCTGTCATCCTCTATTACCACATAATCTCCAAACATCGGATCAGACCCGATTTCCTTTACAAAACCCGTGATAGCTGACTGGACTGTTGTTCCGGCAGGCATGCGTATATCCAGTCCCCTGTGAAGTTCCGGATAATCCCCGTAAGGATTACGCCTGTATCCGTAATAGCTTTCCACAGACCATGTCTGGAATACCGGTGAGCCTATATACTGGACCAGCCCGTGTGTCTTATTCAGTATGGCATATATGGCTTTTCCTGTCGGATTTCCCGAAAGCCGTCCTTCAACGATACTTTCCAATGAATGTGATATAAGCTCTACTTTCAGGACATTCACGGTGTATTCTTCCATGATGTACTCAGGCTCTTCTTCCTCCTCTTCGTCTTCTTCCCCGTCATCCTCTTCAGTTTCACCGGAATCATCCTCTTCATCGTCTTCTTCAGTGTCATCTTCAGAATCGTCCTCGTCGTCCTCCTCTTCCTCCTCATCTTCTTCGGGAGGCTTTGGGACAAGCCTGTACCTTGTTTCTTCCACAGGCGTGAGTTTCAGTTCATACATGGCATTATACAGATCAGTCAGACATGCCATGGCATCGCTGTTTATGGTACCGAATTCCGCATGCAGATAATTGATAAGAGTATATGGATCATGCCCAATGCTGCCTAAGGTGTAGGAATACTCATCATAATCCGGATAATCATCTTCTATCTCATCTATCTGGTCTCTCAGCATCAGCTCCATATATGAAAACTCTAAGTCTGCCTGGTCTATCATCTGCGGACTGCTCTGATAGGTAGCTGTAGAGAGTATTGAAGCCGCCTCTGTAGTAAGGGATATCACGCTTCCTGCCATCTCCCCTCCAAACAGGAGAAGCACCAACAGGATAAGCAGAATGATAAGGATTGCCCTCGGGATTGCAAAAACAGTTCTGAGCACTGTTTTTACTACTGCTCTGGCTACCTTTGCGGTATCCTTTGCTCCTTCGTAGGTCTTCTTACCTGCTTCTTTGGCAGCTTTCTTTGCTTTCCTTGCAGCCTGCTTTCTCTTTCTATTCAAAGCTTTCCGGTATGCCAGCTTTTTCTTTTCTTCTTTCGATAATTCCTTTTTTGCAGTTTCAAAAATACTGTCCGTTGTATAATCAGAAACCTTTTTTACAGTTTTAGTACTTTCCTCAAAGGCTTTATCCTTAAGATCCCCGGCAACATAAAAACCATACCTGGAAACTGTTTCTCCGCCCTGTTCAGCAAGTCTTAACGCATCGGCACCAGAATTATCATCCTTTTCACCTGTAGCTTTTGATATTGCTGAACTTGTTTTACGAATGGAATAATCCGCAGCTTTCATACCTGTACCTGACAACTTCATAACAGATTGCCTGGAAGCTTGATGTCGTCCTGAGTCTGATGAAGATAACTCATCATTGCCGAACAGATTAAGTGATGTCTTTTTGCCGGTTCCTTTAGGACCAGGATCCGCATAAAAAACACCATTTCCTTCATAACCGACTACGATATTCTTCCCAGTCTTTCGAATATCAAGGTTTCGGGGACTCACTTTCTTTCTGTCCTCATGAGTATTTTTATTATTTCCCTTTTCCTTTTTTATAAAGCTCGAATCAGTATCTTTCACAGAATTGTCAGTGGTAAACACATCTTCCCGATCATCCCATTTCCCAAAAGCGGAATTGTTTATTTCTTTTGCAGATACCTCATCTTTAATATCCGGAAATGTTTCAGCCTCATAATTTATCCTGCTTTCTCCCTCATAATAGTTTTCAGGTGTATCATTAGCTGTAGCATTCTCCGGATTTAAAATGTTTTGTGTCTGTCCTACGGGATCCGTCTCTTTACCTGTATCTCTTCCTGCTTCTTCCTCGGACATTTTTCTTTGTAAATTCCGTTTTGCTTTTGCCTTGAGTCTCCTGCGATATTCTTTCTTCTTGTCTGCAGAGGATTTCGAGCCGTCCGTAGAAGATTTCGAGCTGTCACTTCGGGTCTTGCTGCTATTGGTATTTTTCGAAGCTCCATTTCCCGGATTATCACTAAACTCATCATTCCTCCGGCTTTCCACAAAACTTCTTTTACTGTCAGGTGTGAAGATCCTTGTATCACTTTCTGTAAATGCTGCGGAATCCCCTTCATGAATTTTCATTGTATTTTCATGATCTGATAACTCAGTATCAGCGGTTATCTCATCAGTTCTAAAACCGTACCGGCTTTCAGCACTTTCCGTATTACCTGTCATTTTCTTTCTTCTGGGATGTCTCTTCCCGGGTGCATCCCTTGCTTTGTCGGAACTTTCACCGAAATATCCTTCTGTAACTTCTCCGGATAATTCAGTATTTTCCGTATCATTCCAATCATTCATCTTCTCCTCCATCGGTCAACAGCATCTGCTCAGCAGTACTGTTTTCCGGTTTTGTATTCATCATTTCATAAGATTTTGTATTCTTCGGATAATCATCCTCAAATACGATCTTTTTATCATTTTCACCAAAACGGATGATCCCGCAGCCTTTTCCGGCACTAAGGACATACTCCATTTCAGTAGCCGATAACTTTAGTTTCTCCATTAACAGATCCCTGTCAGAAGGACTCTGCTTCAGGATATACAGGAACTCACTTGTGCTTAAGATATTTTCAACCTCTCCAGATAGCAGGAAATCCCTCACATTCTGTGTGATACCGGTCGGGATCCCGCCCCATTTTCTGAAACGCTTCCATATCTCGGCACTGTACTTTGCTGTCTGGCTTTCTCTTAGGAGAAGGTGGAATTCATCCACAAAATATCTTGTTGCTACCTTCTGTTCCCTGTTCCGCGATACCCTGTTCCATACAGCATCCTGGACTATGAGCATTCCTAGCTCTTTAAGCTGTCTACCCAGATCCCTTATATCAAAGCAGATGATCCGGTTGTTGCTGTCTATATTTGTCCTGTGGTTGAAGTAATTCTGTGAACCGTGAACATAGAGAACAAGGCTGTTTGCGATGTGCAATGCCTTTTTCCTTGCCGCAACTGTAAGTTCCTCCGCTACGGTATAATTAGGGGTATAGTCAACCAATGCATTATACAGGTCTTCAAGTATTGGCATATTTTCAGGCTTCGGATCATTAAAGAACTTTTCATAAACAACATTAAGGCAGCTGTCTATGATACCTCTCTCATCACTTTCCAGACCTAAGTTACCTCCGGCGATACAATCACATAACGTCAGAATGAAATCTGATTTTGTCTTCAGCTCCTCCCTGTCGAACTTATGGCTATAATTGATGTCCATAGGGTTCAGATAATCATTCGAGGTGGTTGAAAGCTTGATCACTGTGCCACCAAGTGCTGTGACCAGCGGATAATACTCGCCTTCGGGATCACATATGATGATGTCATCCTTTGTACAGGTGTATGTTCCGAGTATCTCCCTTTTTGCCGAGAATGATTTTCCGGATCCCGGTATACCGATTATCAGACCATTAGGGTTCTGCAGCTGTTTTCTGTCTCCAAGTATCAGGTTCCTTGAAAGGTTGTTCACCCCGTAATAAAGGAAATCCCCGCCCTGCTGTAATTCCCATGTGCGGAACGGGATGAAGATCGCCACATCCTTTGTGAGCATGATCCTTTTCTGGTCCAGGGTACAGACACCGATTGGAGCTGCCGAATTAAGTGCCTGCTCCTGTGTATGCTTAAGATCAAATGACCTGCAGCCTATAGCCTTGAACTTTGAAAACACTCTTTCATGGATCGCCTCCATTTCTCTTTTTGTTTTACCGAATGCAGTGATCAGGAAAGTTGTGCGGATAAGCTTCTGATTACTTTCATTGAGGTTTCTCAGGATCTCATTCGCATTGTTTTCCATCTGGACTATGCTGTTGGATATCACATCATTGTCATATCCCCCGTCGAATGCCTTCTTCTGCTGGTTTATCTTTGAGGACTGGATATCCGTAAGTGACCTTCTTGTGATCTTCATTGCTTTTTCCGGCTCTATGGTCTGCATATGGATCGATACCGAGAAACATTCATCTATCTCCGATAATGACTCCATCAGCGTTTCATTGAGTTTTGCACAGTCAAGGTCAACATATCTGGTACTCACGAATTCCTTATCAGTTTTAAGCATCCCCGGCTTTGAGAAATCCATCTTCCCGGGAGCTATATAGTCCTTTATACTGTCTCCGGATCTCCTCATGGCTTCATATGAAAAATCAAAGCCTTCGGGCTTATCCTGGTTATAGAACTCGTATAGGAGTTTCAGTCTTTCCGTCCCATCGAGTATCCTTGCCTTACTTCCCATCTCCTCGAAATCACCCATTACTTCCTTAGCCCTTTCTTCAAGGCGGAAGCGTGCCTGTTTAAGATTTTCAGCCTCTATGCCTATGATCAGATATATCCCTTTCGTTATCCCGGAAGTTGATTTTTCACAAAGGCTTTTCAGTAATCCTGTATATTCCTTCCTTAGAAAATCATGACCGTCACCCCGGAGCGGAACATTGAACTTATCAGCCAGTTCCCTGCTGTCGGAATGCCTGCTGAAAAGGAATATCTGGAAATAGATGGATGGATCGAAGGAATTGAGTATCTGTGCATACTGGTCAAGCATGGCAAGACGCTCGTTCCTGTCACGAATCTTGTAGTTCGCATCCGCAAGCTCGATCATCAGGGTGTAGTAGCCATCCTTAACCATGCATATCCCGTCCGGGGACATCTGATTGAAAAGTATGGTCTGCTCTGTGGATATACCCTTTTCTTTCTCTTTTTCCCTGCCGGAAAGGATCCTTTCGAGCTTTCGCTTATGAAGATGTTCCTTTAGAGACAATCCTGTAAATTTCCTGCAAACAGAAAAGGATTCCTTATCGGGATCCCTTGACTTTTTTCTGCTCTTTACCTGCCTGTGGTTTCTTTCCTTCCCTTGCTTTTCTGCACTGTTTCTGCTTCGCTTCAAGGGTTCTCACCTCCATTTCCATCTCTTCCCTGTGTTTCTTTAATTCAAATCTGTTTTCTTTTTTATATGTGCGTTTCACCGGGCGGATGAACTTCCATAGAAAGAACCTGTAGAAGTACTTTTCCGCCGGGAGCCCGTCCTTTTCATACATTGAGGCAATAATAAAAGGAAACATGAGCGCTACCATGAACAGTGCTGCTGTTTCCTTTCCTATCGCATCCTTTGTAGCCAGGTAGAACGGTATGCCGATAGCGGCTGCCAGACCGTAGCATACTACCTGTCTCTTCGTGAAGCTCCCTATAAATTTGCTCTTTACCTTTGTCGGATCCTTTACCATATCAACGGATATAGTGTTCTGTTTCATTATGCCTCCTTTACCTCGCCGCCATTATTGCTTTGGCTAATGAGCCCGTCTTAAACAACGAGAAGCACAGGACCACTGTATGTGCCATAAGCTGCCATACTGCATCCTTAAGATCATCTGCCACTACCAGACCCGATACGAGTGCAGCATATATGCCTACGCATACCATGATGAAGAATCCCTGGAGTGCAAGTGCAAATATGCTCTTTATGTAATTCGTACCTATGCCGCCCCATTCCTTGTTTCCAAGTGTTGCAAACGGTATGGGAGCACATGAAACATACAGATATATCTCGATCATACGGCCATACATGATAACTGTTATGAGCACGCTCATTATGTTAATCAGCAGTTTCGCAAACATCGTTTCAAAAACAAAGCTCCAAAGTTCACCGGTAGTCATGGTATCAAGCCTTGCATGGATCGCCAATACATCATTCCACACATCCGGTATGCCGGTCTCACCGTATATCGTCCCACCGGCTACCATTGTCATCTGGCTCCCAAGATCGAACATAGCCATTACGATATCCGAAGTCTTGCTGAGCAGAAATACCGCTATGCCTGCCTTGAAGATATATTTCAGGAACAGAGCCGTGTCGAAATCATGCATGTTGTTGCGGTCTATAAGCATTGATATCAGCTCATAACAGAGAACATATGTGATTATCACTGCCGCGACCGGCACTATAACCGTTTCTGACAGTGACTGCACTATACTGAATATGCTTCCGTTCCATGTACTCGGAGTCTGGCTGACCTCTACTGATACGCCCGCTACGTTGTTGTTAAGCTGGACAAAGAGACCGCTCAGGTTATCTTCTATCCATCCTTTCAGCATGTCCCTTATGAATTCGTTGATAGGATCCAGTATAAAATCTAACATAGGCGTTCACCTTTTCCTTTAACTGATCATTATTCTCCGCCGCCTTCTCCACCGCCGCCGAATAGGCTGCTGAGCAACGGGATCACTGTCTGGGCAAGGATTATGATACCTCCTCCGGCCATAAGCTGCTTGATTCCTTGAGACTTGGAACCTGCATTATCATTGCCATAGCCTTCAAGCAGGTTTATGACTCCCCAGACACCTATACCGGCACCGATTGCTGTGATAACTGTCTTTAATCCGTCAATAGCTGATGAGAAGAATCCCATCAGGAATACTCCGCCATTTCCACCGACATTTGCAAATCCAAACAGACGGAATACTGTCATTGTAATGACTGCTGTTAAGGGCACAAAATGTGACGCCCTTGCATTATAAAGATTAAACATTTTTCTAATTCTCCTTGTTTTTTTGATATTTTTGTTGTTAACTACGAGTTACATTCGTTTTCCGAACATCCAATGCTGTAGGATCTCGGGCATGAATTACCATGCGGAAGTACTTTGTGATATACATTTTCCTTTTCCTCCAAAATGAAAACATAGAAGGGTTTTCCTTTCTCAAAAAGCAAAAAGACGCAGGGATAAGATTTTCTCTTAAACTTGCGCCTATCACTGATTTTTTATTCTATTGTTTCTCATGATAACCTTTGCTATGTCCCTAAGCTCTTTACATCCTGTATCATCCATACGATGCATACATTGGATTATATCTCCAAGGCAAAACATCTGTATCTTGTTCATTTGTTTTAGTTTACCTACCGTAATTCCATTAAATAGGAACTTTCCGGCATCGGTTTTTCTCACCTTTTGGATAAAGTCACTCTCAATATCTTCAAGCTTTATAGGCAGTACCCGTGCAACCTTTATCAATATTTCAAAGCTTAGCCTCTTGTCTGATTTCACAGCGGCATACAATGTCGATGGCTTAATTCCTGCCTGCTTGGCTATGGTATAGATTGACTCGCCTTGCGCTCTGATCACTTCTCTAAGTTCCGTACCGGTCCGTACTACAATTTCTTTCATTGTTCCCTCCTTTTTCAAAAAAATAAGCCCGGGAATAAGATTTCTTAATCCCGGGCGCTAACGCTGTAATGTTATTCAGTTTTATGTGCTTCCAAATGGTATTTTTATGGTATGGTTAGTAAATTGACTTGCGAGTTATCTTTCTACCAACTTTAGGAACTTCTTATCATTCATTTGCTCATTGGTCACATACTTCCCATCGCTGAACAGCGCATATGTAGTGATTGGAGTCGGAGCGTTCTGTGCATCTTTCCTACTCTCAATCTTTACGGCTTTAAATGGAATACCATTGTTCATAGCAGTCTCTTCCAGCAAAGGTACATACTTTGCATTGAACGGACACTGGTTCGTATAGTAAAGAACATATCCTTTCTCGTCTATGTGAGGATGCTTTGCGCATTCTTTGAATGTCGGTTTCTCATCACTCTTCTCAAAGGGCAGATACCATAACTGTATTCCGTTATCCGCTTCATCACATACATCAAATCCTTTGTATTTCAGAAATTTGGGATCAGCCAGGAATGGCTTTTTCTTTGCTGCGGCAAGAATACAAAGTCCTTTCTTTCCCTTCTTCTTGCTGTCTTTGATGCATTCGGAAAGCAGGTCACTTGAATACCCATGTCCTTTGAAAGAACCGGAAACCCAAAGGCAGTCTATATACATATAACCCGGAGCATCAATCGGATTCCATGCATACTCTGCCGGAATATATTCTATGAAGCATTTCCCGCGCTCCACGCTTTTTAAGAATACAAGCCCCTCATCAAATCTGTCCGCAAGCCATGCCTTCTTCGATGCTACCTGAACATCTTTATTATTTGATATAGCACAACAGATATGTTCATCTTCAATATTCTCTTTTGTTACCTTGATATACTCCATACAAAACCTCCCACATAGAGCTTACAAGGAAGCCATAAAACTTCCCGGTACCTGGTATCCATTACTCAACAGGAAAGCAAGCCTCCGTTACATATTCCTCGGGATTCTGCGTCTGTGCAGGGCTCACATGATATATATTGAACATTGGTCCGTTCATCTTATATCCGTTTTCCTTAATCCATGAAGCCACCGTTGCATAAGTCTCTCCCATCTGATCATAGCTGCCTTTGATAATGCAGCTCGCTACTTTAACTGCCGGAAGTGTTTTAAACTTCACATGCTCGGTATCCTGATACTTACCCTTGACTGCCATGGATACAACAATTTCAACGTTTTCTTCCTTGAATTCATCGTCAAGGAACTCTGCAATAGCATAACAGGGATCGGCAGGAATGAGAGGCTCTTTGCATTCTCTCATCATGCTCCATGCCATCCCCTCATCCTCATAGTGCGGGACCTCCATATGTACAGTAGCTGCATATCTCTCAGGTATTGTCTTTACGGTTACATCAAAACTCATTTTTTGCTCCTTTCTCAACCTCTTTCGGGCTGTATCCAGAAGCATCAGCTTATACTCCATTTCCTTGGCTTCTTCAGCCAGTTTCTTTTGTCTGGCCACTAAAAAGCCATCAAGTTTTTCTTTATCGTCATAGACTTCAAGGATACGAACAATATCAGCCAGGGCAAAGCCCATGTCTTTTAGAGCTGTGATCCTTGCAACGATAAACAACTGATCCTCACGATAATAACGGTATCCCGTGAAATCATCAATCTGTGCCGGTTTCAGCAAACCTATATCATCGTAGTGGCGGAGCATCCTGATGCTTACTCTGGATAATTTTGAAAAATCTCCTATTTTCAGCATAATTTCTACCTCCATGGATGTTTGTTTTTTGAGCTCAGCACTACTTTAATCCCTACCATAATGTGAGAGTCAATAGCCTTTTTTAATTTAAAGATAAAATTTGTTCTTCTGCGAGATAATATACCAAGCATCGCTGAATCGGAATATCACTGTATGCATTTCATTTTATTTTATATATCATGATTTCAATAACGAATCCCGTCTAATAGCCTCGTCTATTTCCTGTTTTATCATTATTACGCTATCAAAATCCACAATTTCTGTCATTCCCGGGTTATTCTGGCGTATCGTCCTAAATTCTTGTAAGGACATTCCATATGCAGAATCCAGGTACTTTTTCAAATTTCTTGCCTTCACATATACCGGATTATCATCCCTAAGAATATTTTTTGTATCCACTCCATATTTTATGCAGAAGTAAATTCTTATAGCCTCCGCCAAATAGCCCGGTACTATGCGATAGCTTACTGTAAAATCAGGATTTTCTTTCATTTTTGAAAAACGGACATTAACATTAGCTACAATATTTTCACTCACCGAAAAATCTATTACTGTATCTTTTTCATACCAAAATACCAAAAACAAATCCTCCGGATCACGATATGGTATTATAACAAAGTCCTTGTTATAAGCCTGCCTGTTCTGATACATGAATGTTTCTAGATCCTTGCAAAAAGAAAAGAACTCTTCTAATTCAATTTTCCTTGCAACCTCCAATGATGCACTCCGTCTCCAATCAGCTTTCATGAGATCCATTTTTCGCTGCAAACGACAATTAAACTCATCGACGATACGTTTTTTTTCTACATCACAATGATATTCACATCCATATAGTATTTCAGACTTATCAGCTTCAATCTTGCTACAATCGAGATTATAACATGAAAAGTCATCGGTAGCCAGACCAGTTATGGGACAGATTTTATATCGCTGCTCTATAAAATCAACATCATATGCATTACCTTTCTCATCATATTCTATGCCCATGAAAAACTCCTCTCCTTATATTTCCAACTAACATCTTATTGTCTATCGAGTATAGCAATCATTGCCGGCATCATATATAAAACCAAGATCAACACATCTTTTAATAAGTAATATACCTATTTTTTTATCATATCCTAAATTATCTCGTAATTTATTAAGAAGTTCTTCATTAGTAAATGTTTCTCCCCCATTAGGAAAACAATCTCCAACAATCTCATAATCTTTGTCCTCAAAGATAAAGCAAGTTCCAGTAAGAATACCATGGTCGGGATATCTATCAGGAATAATAATCTCTCTTTTATTATATTTATCAACCTTTTGTGAGCATTGGTACCGATCCATAAAGCTTAAATCATATTCTTCAACACAAGCTATAATATCCTTTGAACAAATCAGATGATCGTTTTTTATATATCCGTCAATATTATTCTCATCCTTTTTAGCTCCCCATGAATGATTCGAAGGTGTTTTTCGATAAAATCGTTCTTTTATAACACTGTCTAAAACATTTAAATTCCATTCTTTTTCAAGTGTATTATCTCTTAGATTATTATAATCTCCAATTAAAACTATATTCTCTGATACTTCTTTTGTCCATTTCATTAATGTTTCCATTTCCGTTTTTCTTTGTTTATAACATCCATGTAAATCTTTAATTCTAATTCCCCATAAATGTACCTCAACATTTCGGATAATTAAATCAATTCGTAAATTTTCCGGAATACTATCCCAGCTAATATCTATAGTAGTATCAGGTGTATCTGGGTATGCGTTAAAATACGAAATGGACTGAACGTTAATATTCTTGCTCCTTACGGCTATTAGGATATCATTTGCCCAAGCGCATGAATAATTTGTAGAAGTATGTCTAAATCCTTTTAATGTTAACCCTTGATAAAAATCCAAAATGTTTTTTGCATGCACATTAAATTCAGTAAAAACAACTATATCTATATCATCCGTGATATATTCAAGTATCCATAATGGTATAGCTCCATCAATACTTCTGTCAGCATTATATTGTCTACCTTTTTGATGTATGTTCCATTCCATTATTTTTAAGCTTATCATATTTTTTACCACCTAACATGTTCAAAATTTATAAGAGTATATCAAAATTATACTATCAAGTCAAACTATTTCAAGCTTTTAAAATTAGCCAGAACATTAGGAAATGCAAGGGGTAAAATAAGTAAAAGGTCCATTTGTTTATGATATTTTTCTTACCTGATCCTCCGTTATAGATGTATATCAGAATTGCAGGTAGTGCCATACCTATCTGCCAGATTGATTCATACCAGGCTATAGCACCCGACATGATGATAAGAACCGACATCACTATCTCTGCAAGACACAGACTGATGTAAGATATCAGCTGCTTTTTTCGGTCTTCCCGATATATGTAGAATAACCAGACCATGAATGGTCCGAGTACGCCCCAGTCTGAAAACGATGTGAGGATCATGAATGTAACTACTATTATCCCCTTCATGACTTTATCTTTCATCTTCTCAACAGTTGCCAGCATCAGAAATGACATGAACAATGTTATCATCACATTAAGGTTTGTTCCTGAGATAGTTCCATATCTGGCTAAGGAATACGGTATCTGCGACAGAATCCCGAAACATAGAAGCCGAATACCATATTTAATCTTTGATGATGTGTATCTGTAACCTTCTGCTATGAAATAAAACATCACCGGTCCGGCCATCCTGCCTACAATTCTCATTATAACATAGAGAAACACCAAGTTTGGATACTTGTCTGGCGTAAGGAAGAAAACTGCCACATGATCCAAAAGCATCGCTGCTATGGCTATGTACTTTATCTGTGTCCTGTTTAAGCTGTGTTTTGCGTTCATTCTTCTATCTCCCCTGCATCGAAAATTTCCATCTCCTGATCAGGCTTTATCTCAAGCCTTTTGGCGGCATACTTTTTTATATTGAAAGTGTTCTTTTCATCATAATCCGACAGCAGCCGGTACCGTTTATGTTTTGTTATATCGTACTTATCAGACAGGAAAGGACGCACTCCCCTTAACTGGAAGATGCATTTCTTTCCACTCATAACCGCTATCTCATCAGGTGTCATGAGCTCTTTACCAAGCTTCTGATTATTTGTTCCTGTTGAAGGCGACTGACCTCTGGTATCCGATGTTGTCTGGATGTCGATTGTCTCTTTTCCTAAAAGCCCTGACAATTCCTTTATTGTTTCTTCACCACGACCGCCCAGAAACAGCTGAGAATCACAATTATCACATATGGTTCCGGCATGATCCTTGTAGAGAGCCTTCAACTGCGCTTTTGACTGTAAGATGATACATGCTGATATCTCACGGCTCCGGATGACCGAAATGGTCTTCTCAAAGTCCGGGATCTTGCCAATGTTGGCAAACTCGTCCAATATAAAACGTACATGGATCGGGAGTCTACCGCCGTGTTTCTGACCTGCTATATCACAAAGGATATTAAACAGCTGAGCTTCAAGCATAGCCATAAGAAAGTTGAATGTACTGTCCGTATCCGACATGATCATGAACAATGCCGTCTTTGTCTCCCCTATTTCCTCTATATCCATTTCATCATATTCTGTAAGCTCCCGAAGCTCCTTTATATCAAAGGGAGCAAGCCTTGTAGCACATGAAATAAGTATAGATTTCATCGTCTTGCCAGCTGAAAGTTTTAGCTTTTTATATTGAAGTACCGCGAAGTGATCCGGCTCGGCTGCTTCAAGGTCCTCAAATATAAGATCTATGGCATTCTTGAAGTCTTCGTCATCCTCCCTGGTCTCCGAGGCATTGATCATGTCTACCAGTGTCCCGAAGTTCTGTTCTTCCTCTATGCATTCATAATAGATGTATCCGATATAAGCCATATACAGGAGCCTTTCCGCGTTGTCCCAGAACTGGTCTCCGCTGCCCTGGTTCTCACCCTTTGTGTTAGCCATAAAGATCGTTACGAGTTTCATAATGTCTTTCTCGCTCCGAATATATGCAAACGGGTTATAATGCATCGAGGATGAAAAGTCTATCGTGTTGATCGTAACTATCCTGTATCCTGCCCGTGCAAGCATCCTGCCCGTCTCGGAAAGGACTGTACCTTTCGGATCCGAAACAACATATGAACATTGCAGCTGCATCAGCTGCGGCTTAACAAAAAACCGTGTTTTTCCGGATCCGGATCCGCCTATCACAAGAACATTTTTATTTACTGCATACTCCGGACTCTTGGGTCTTCCGTTAAGCCGGAGGAACTCTGTCTGGGTGAGGATAATATTGTTATCAAAGTTCTCCGTATCCATAAAGGGTTCTATATCCTTTTCAGTCCCCCATCTGGCGGACCCGTATTCATAACCACGCCGGTATTTCTTGGCATTTTTCTTTTTTATATAAACTACCAACCAGATCAATGCTCCTGTTACGATTCCACCTAACAAATCATATCCATTGAAACTCGGGAAAATGTTTTCGAAGGCTTTTCCAAGGTTGCCCAGGCATTTGACAAGTCTCATAAAGAAATTCTTATCTGTGGTAAGTCTAAAAGCGTAAGTAATCTTGTTTCCGAAGTATCCGAAAATAAGATAAGGTACAGCTTTCTTGAAAACCTTTGAAAACTGCACCTTTTTCAGCTTCTTTTTCATATCGTAAATAAGTTTACTCTGATTCTTCTTTCCCCTTTTAGCAGATTCCGTCTTCTTTTTAGGTGAACCTTTAGCCTTTGTATTAGACTTCTTTTTATCAACATGTGCACTCATAATGAACGCTCCTGATGCTTGTGTTTCTCCTTAGAACGCTGCTTATTCAGCCTTTTTCGCATCTCCTCATATTCCTTGAGTTTCTGCTTCATTGGGTGTTTCTGTTTGTATTGCTCGTTCTTCTGAACATATTCCCTGAACGCAGTCATCATGGTATCCCGGTCACGTGCCTTAAAGAAAAGAAGGTATTTCGGAGGATCCTGTGTTTTATCCCTCTTCAAGGAATAATCTATGTTATATTTCCGGGCTACCCTGTCAAACGACTTTATGTTATCATCACTTATCACAACACTTTCAGCCCCGGCATTCTGTGCCATAAGGTCTTTCAAGGTCATTTTTCCATGCTCATGTGCTTTCCTTTCAGCGGCATGTTGGTTAAGAGCCTGATGCTCTCTCACAAGGAAATTCTTCATCGTATTTACAAGAACTCCGGCTGTCATCTTGCTGGTATTCACCGATAACGATACTACTCGCTGGTTAACTTCTTCTTCCATTCTTTCTGCTCCTTTCTCTGCAAATAAAAAAGGCACAGGGATAAGCATCTATTCTTAAGCCTGTGCCTTACAGATCTCACTATGATAACCATCTCGATTTATGCCGATCCCACTCAGCTAAAGCATCCTTCGGTCTCAGCTTTTCAAGACTATCCTGAAACTTTTCTAATATATCCGCCTGGATTTCATGTGAAAGGTTGTATTCTGCCATAACAGCACATACATAACCTTTCATCATGTCATTGAACGCTGTACTTTCAAATGTAGCACATATAACCCTTTCATCCGCCTCTTTAAGAAAATCATATGCTTTTATCTTAGCTTCCAATTCTACCTTCTCATCTTCAGGCAGTTCCCTGGTTCCATAAAGCAGCTTTCTGCATGCATCACCCATAATATCGTATCCGTTCACTATATCACCTCTTTTCCAGATATAATTCTTACGGTATCTACAACTATCCTTACCACTCTCATAAGTAGGAATACTCCACCTGCAAGTGCTCCAATAACAACGTTAAGGGCAAATACTCCGACTGCACCTGTAAGCCCATAGCTCTTTGGTACAAGCTTTAGGCACATGAACCGTATTCCGAATGGGAATCCTGCAAGGATCCAGAACAGGAAGTAGTTAAATCCTTCGGGTCTTTTGCTTATGGGGTAACATATTGCCAGCCAAAGTAGTATTCCAAGTGCCGGTAGTAATATCTTTGTCATAAGATTCTTCATCATGTACTCCTTCCGTCAGTACAGTGCCGTTTATGGCCTCTGTATCTCTCTCGATGTCAACTTCTGCTTTTATGCCTATTATCCTCAGGATATGCCTTAGAGCGTATTTATAACTGTGTATCGTGTCCTCCGTCAACGTAATACATATACAGTTATCAAACTCCTTCTGTCCCGGCGGAATTACCCTTATCAGTTTTATACCTGCATTCAGGCAGGCCCAGTTCTTCCCATTTTCCAACTGCCGTATTTCTCCGTTTTCAAATTTCGTACCATAAAACTCTATGGCTACCTTCTTTTCAGGAATATACAGTTCAAGCGGTATCCCTATCTCGCTTTGATCACGAAACCATATATTTAAACCCGCCTTATTAGCATAGTAGGCTATGCTTTTCAGTTTGAAGAGATAATAATTATCACGTAAGCAATAGGGACAGCCTTCTCCTGCCATCCTGCTGGATATCTTTGTCCACCAACTGTGTCCGTAATAGTCTTTCCAGAATACCGGCCTCATGGATGATGCAAGTATCTTATCCGGTGTAAGCCCTTTATTTCGCTCATAATCCCATTCTGATGCAAGCTCCGGACAAACTGTTTCCAGATCATTGAAACCAGGATTTACGGTCAAATCTGCGCACGAAGGGCAGGGATTGTGCCCTTTTATCCTG
>JAEEGK010014238.1_pt1 | contig 17796 bp, 10 predicted proteins | sample 8958771 | NCBI WGS metagenome assembly JAEEGK01 (sample SAMN16246547, study PRJNA631951) | gut metagenome | biome: gut microbiome; feature: rumen; material: SC-attached | host: Bos | place: Iran: Karaj | collected 2018-10
TAAAATATCTTTATAATATAAATTTCTTCTTTTGAAAAAACTAGAGAAATTTTTCATAAAAATACTTTTATTCCCATATTTAAAAATATCTAAATTTAATAGAAAATCAAGAGCATGTTTCCTACTCTTTTCAACAACATTTCTCAAAATATCATTATATAAATTTTTATTTAAAAGAGCTAAATGAGTATCATGATTAGAAATAACAGTTTCCATTCTTTTATTATCATCATTAGTGAAAGATTGATCTGTCATCATTTCACCAAATTGTTCTCCTTCTTTAATACTTTCAGCAAGGAAATAATTAAATATAATAGCTGGTTTTCTTTTTAAATTAAATAAATTATTATTATCTTTTTGATATATTGGCTTTATTCTATTTATATATTCTTCAGATGATATATTATTTGCTATTTCCTTATTTATTAATGGAGGCTTATTCATTACTATTATTGCATTTTCTACTTCATTTTGTAAATCTAATGATAATCTTATTTCTTCTTCATTTTCAAAAGGTAAATAATCACCATAATTTATTTTCTTATTTCTTAATTTTTTTGGAGAATTTAATATACTTCCTCTTCTTATTTTTGTATTATTATTATTATTATCTTCTATATTAATTATACTAAATCTTTTTGGCATATTTGCATTTGCATTTATAAAATTTAATTCTCTTTCTTTTTGTTCTTTTTCTTGTTGTTCTAATAATCTTCTAGTATTATTTATTTCTCTTGCTGTTACATAAGCTCTTCTTATCCATGTATCAAAATTTTTTTCATTCATTGGAAAAGATTCCATATTCTTATTTATTGTCTTTGTTAATAAAATAAATTCATTATATTTTCTTAAGTTTATTAAATATAAAAAATATTCATTTTCTGTTAATCTTAAAGTTTCTTCATTAGGAACTAATAAATCTACTTTTCCTTGTAATATAACATAAAAATATTCTGCTTGTTCTTCGTATCTATAAATTAAATTATTTTTAGGATAATATTTATATTTCATTGCAAAAGATAATTTTGATATTAAATCTCTTGAATGTTCTTTTTCTACTTCTTTTATTCTTCTTGAAAATGGATTTAAATTATATAATAATTCTATTACATATTCATTATCACTTATTGTTCTTTCTGGATTTTTAAATATTTCAAATCCTTTTTTTTGAATTTGATCTGGGGAATAATGATTAAAAATTGATAATATATTTTCTTTTCCAAATATTTGTTTTCTTTTTGTTGTTTTATGTTTTAAGTTTGCTCTTACTACCGTTGATAATTTTTTTTTTGGCTTTTTTTCATCATCTGAATCTGGTTTATTATCATCTTCTATTTCATCTTCTGATAATCTGTGAGCTCTTAGTATTTTTAATACTGAATTATTATCCATTTTTTATATTTTTTAATTTATTTAAAAAAATATTTTTATAATCTAAAATAACTAATGAAAAAGTAAAAAACACATGAAACAAAAAAAACAAAATTTATATAATTTTCCTTTTATGTAAATATCTTTTTAAATACAAAGTTTCAACAGCCCCAATAACAATCATAGCACCTAAAGTAATTAAAGAGAAAGAAATAATATTACTATTAATAGAATCATTAACTGCTAAAGTTCTATCTTCTTCTTTAGTAACAGAAGTTAAATCATTAATAAGTAAATTAATAGTATCTTCAACTTTTTTAACTGAAGTTTCAACAGGTTTTAAATTACTTTCCTTAGCAATATCAGTATAATCTTGTGCTTGAATTCCACTTAAGAATTCAAAATCAATTTGAATTTCTTTTTTTTCTTTATTTAAAATACAAATTTGATGATTTCCTGATTCTGTTGCAGTTAAAGATAATTTAATTTCTAATTCATTTGATTTTGTGTATAATATTCTATTTTTTGGATCAAATACTTGTGCTTGGTAATTTTTTGTTGTTGTAATTATTCCAAATATTGCTACTGTATTTTCTGTTAAATATTCTCCTACACAATATTTATTATTTGGTAGGATTTTAAATGCAAATTGAACTTCATTGGTTATTGTTATTAATAATAAGAAGAGATAAAGATAAGACATTTTTTTTTAAATAAATATTTTTTAATAATAATATTATTGATAAAGAAGAAAACATGTTTTAATAGTTTGATTATTTTTATTTAATTATAAATATAATATTTTTATATAGTTAATTTAATTATAATTGTTTTGAATTTATAAAAATAAAATAAATTTAGATTTTTCCAAATTGTTTTTCAAAAATACTTTCAATATCATTTTCATTTTGAACTAACATAGTATAGGTATTAAAAAATAATTCTTTAATTTTATCAAATTGATAAGAAGATTTAGAAATATTAATACTAGAAATAGGGTCAATAAAAATAGGAACTTTAGACAATTCATGAGTAATAATATAAGGATTATTATTAGTAATATCAATAATAGTATTAGTATAATTAAATACAAAGCCATAAAATCTTAATAAATCAAGTAATAATTCTCCTAAATTTAATTTATTATTATTATAATTATTATTACTTTTAAGTAACTTTATATTTGAAGCAACCATAATAAAAATAGAATGTGAAGATAATCCTCCTTCAAAAACTTTATTTAAATGATTTTTATGAATTAATTTTTTAATTATTAAAGTCAAAGGTTTAATTTCAGGATTTTTTTTTATTATATTTGTATAATAATTAATAATATTTTTTGTGTTTTCCAAATCAAAAGTTAAATCAACTTTAGTTTTAATATTATATTGATTAATAACTAATTTTAATATAGGAACAGAAGTAGAAGTAATTGGAATTAAATTTTCAAATTTAGAATCATAAGATAAAAAATTATGTAAATCATTAATTAACTTGTCTTTAGATAAATTTTTTATTTTTTCTTCATTAATAAGATTAATAGATATATCAATATCACTTGATTCAATTTCCATTCCTGTTGAATACGAACCATAAATTTCTATTGAAATTTCACATTGAAAACATTCTTTAATTTTTTGACATAAATATAATATATTATTATATTTTAATTCTTTTATTGACATTAAGGAATTTGTCATTTGAGTTATACTTGTTATTATTAAGTTATGTAATTTTTCTAGTTTTTTTGGATTTTGAATTGGTTTTATGTTTATTGATTTAAAATTGTTGTTGTTAAAAAAATTTGCTTTTATTTTTTTTATTTCTTTTTGTGTTAATTTATAATCTTTTATTGCTGTTTTTTTTTTTTCATTTTTTAATAAAATTTCTTTATTTTCTTCTATTTTTTTATCTTCATTTTTTTCTATTATATCTTCAGATATTTTTTCTTTATTATTCTTTTCTTCTATTATTTCTTTTTCTTTTAATTTTATTTCTTCAATAATATTTTTTTTTTCTATGTTTATAATATTATCATTCTTATTATCATTTTTATTATTATTCAAATCTTTAGGTTCTTCTTTTTTTTCTTCTTCTATTAATTTCTCTTTTTTACTTTTTTTTTCTTTTTTTTCCCATTATTTTTCTTTTTATTATTATTTTCATTTTCTTGATTAAATTCATCAATAAAATCATTTAAATATTTTTCATACCCTTCTTTATATAATTCTTTTAAAATTCTTTGTTCAATTTCAAATTCATAAGAATCTAAATGACTAAAAGAACAAAAAGAAAATTCATCAATAATTTTATCATCTCTATCTTCACCTAATCTTTTCATATATTTTTCTAATAAAACCTCTAAATTGACTTCTGTCTTTTCCACTGATTTAATAGGAGAATCATTATTATTAAAAAAATATTTATTTGTATCTTTAACTTGTGATTTTTTTTTTTCAATTGTCTCTTTAATTAAATTATTTAAATCAAGAATTTTTTCTATTGATTCACTATCTTTATTTAAACTATCTAAATATGTTTTTATTATTTTTTTTTTTTCAAAGAAATCTTCATATAATTCATTTTGACTATTATTTTTTTTATTATAAAGATAATAGTTTATATTTAATATAATTTCAAAATGAGCAACAATTATTTCTGGTAAAGAATAAAAATCTTTTATTTTAAACCAAGAAGGATATTTACATTTAAATATTTGTTGTTTTGGTTCAAATTCTACTTTAGTCATAGTTGAAAAAAATTTGTTTTTTGAAAATAAATCAATATAATAAACAAATAAAAATTTATTTGAAAAACAATCTATATTTAAAGTAATTGTATCATTTTCTTCTTTTATCGAATAAAATCTAATTTGTTTTAAAAAAAATTGTTGTGCCATTATGTCTTCTTGAATATTTAAATTATTTTCAATTTGATTCTCAAATTTTTTCAAAGATTCAATATTATAATCATCATTATCAAAAGTTAATTTAAATTTTCTTTTATTTGAATTATTATAATACATTTTTTTAATTAATTCACATAATTTAACATTTGTTATTGAAAAAGCCTTAATTTTATCGTCTGAATTTAATTCATATATCCATTTTATTATTTCTTCTCTTGATGCATATTTATAATTTATTGAATTTTCATCATAATTGTTTATTTGAAAAGAATGCATTTTTAATCACTTAAAATTATCTTTTTATAAAAGATAACAATTAATTTTTTTTATTTTTTTGAAAAAAGAAACAAATTTAAAAAATTAATAAATAAAGGAAAATAAGAAATAATTAAATAAAATATTTTTCTTTTTTTTAATTTAATTTATCTGTTTTAATTTCATTTTCTTGAATTGAACTATCTTTAATTTCAAAATTTGATTCTGGAAAAATTTTTTCAATTAATTTAAAATGAGGTAAATTATTTCTTCCTCTCATAAAATATTTTTTTTGATATAACTCCTTAATTTCATCTAAATGATTAAACCAAAAAGGCAAAATATTCCAATTAATGATATTATATAAAATATTAAGAATAATAATAGCAGAAATAAAAATAATTAATTTAATTTCAAAAGGAAAATCAGGTAAAAAATAATTATCTCCAAAAACAATTAATCCAACATTTATAAATAAACTTAAATAAATTAAAGCATGAATAATAGTATTAAAAATTTCTAATCCAATACTCATTCCAATAAAAGAAACTCTTTCTAAATAAAATATTTTATAAGTATCACATAATCTTTCAAAATAAATAAGTAAAAAAACAAACAAAGGAGTTAAAGGAGAAGCAACACTAAAAAAAATAATATAACCAAAATGAATAATAATTTTACTATATTCTACCATAATATTATCATATGAATCACTTATCATTTGATGTTCTAAATTATGAATAATAATATCTTTATTTATATTTTTTTTTACTATTAATTTTCTAGCTCTTTGTCTTAAAAAAGGAATTCCTATTTCCATAAAATCAAAAAAAAAAGTCATTAAATGATTAGTTTGTAAATGAATTCTAATTTCTTCAAAACAAGAATCATTACCTTCATAACCAATACATTCTTCAATTGGTTTACCTAGGAATTGAGTTTTTTTTAAGAAAGCTATATAAAATACTGAAAAATAATTATTTATTATATCAAACATTATTGATTTTACAGCAAGAGAATTTTTACTTAAATAATCTTTTTGATAATTTTCCCAATTATTTAATGATTTTGCTATATTGTAATATATATAATTTAATAATTTAATTTGAATACTATTTGCCATTGATATAAAATAATTTATCATTGTTGAATATCTTGAATATGTTTGAAGTAAAAATAATTTTGTTGAAAAAATAAAATATACACAAAACATTGTCATTATTAACATTATAAGCAATACAATATATGATATTATTTTTTTAAATTTTTTGATTATTGGATTTATATAAGGAAAATCATGATAAAACATTAATTTTTTAGTTGAATCGGGAATAAAATCTTCTCTGTCTGGTTCTGAATGAGAAAATTTATCTGTTCCCCAAATATAATTATATATTTTTTCTTTTTGAATCCATTGTTTATAAAATAATGATGCCCATAAAATTATTAATGTACCATATATAAAATGATTTAATTCTTCATTTTCTTCTTTTATTATATATAATTTATAATTTAATAATAAACATATAATTGTAGGAAAAATTAACCATTTTATAAAATTTGTTATCCAAAGAAAATAATATGATACTGTTTCTCCATAAAAATTTCTTATATTCATAAAAAATTCCATATTTTTTCCATATGAAAAAATATTTAAATTTCTTATAATTAAATTTTTAAAAGATAATTTATCTTGATAACTAACATAATTTCTCATAATTATAATATATTTTAATAATTGTTCATCAATCATATAATTAATTTTAATTATTTTATCAACAGTATTATAAATAATTCTAATTTTATCAATATTTCTAAATTTAGAGCATTTATTACAAAAATCATCATAATCAATAGAAATATTACATTCATGATAATCATCATTATTTTCATACCTTTGAAATTTTTCTTCTTTTTCATTTTCAAATTTGAAATAAGGAGACCAATGAAGAGAATTTTCAATTTTTAAATCAGAATATTTTAAGGGAATCCATTCTTTAACAATTAAATTTTTACTCTTTGAATTTGTTATTAAATTTCCTAATTCAAAAGATGAATTTTCAGTTGATAATTTATCTTTATTTTTTATTTTTTCATATTCATTTGAATAAAATTGATATTTATATGCATAATTTTTTAATTTTAATTCATATTCATTAAATTCTGCTAATTTACTTAATTGTTCTTCATTTCCAAAAATTGAAATACAAAAAGAATTTGGTAATTTTGTAAATTGTAATTTTAATTGTAAACCTGTATAATATTTAATTATTCTACAAAAAATAAGAATAAAATCTTCATAAGTAAAATAATAATAATCAATCAAATTATTAATTACTATTTTATGAAAAATTTCATTCATTTTTTCATAATATTCAGGATTTTTTTTCTTTAATTCATTAGATTTATTTTTTTTAGAAATATCAATAATAACTTCAATTAATTCTTCTGCAATATTTTCAAAATTTTCAAATAAATGATGTAAATGCCTTAAAATTTTTTTAGTAACATTATTTCTTTTAATAATTTCAATAGATTTATGATTTTCATCAAAATTATTTAAATCTTCATCTTCATCAATAATATCATTATCTAATTCTAAATCTATCTCTTTGAAAAAACCAGATAAAGTTTTTATTCCAAAAATTCCTTTTAATTCATTATGATTAACATTATATTTATCATAAAAACTTTTTGGACAATTAAAAAATAATTTTATATGTGCTAATCCTTCTTCTGGTTCTTTTGAATTTAATAAAGAAAAAATTCCATTTGGATAAATTGAACATATATTATTTCCTATTAATTCAGAACTATTTTTTTTATATATATAATATTATTTACACTGAAAGATTATTTTGAATTGATATTATTTGAGCAAATAAATTATTTACTATTATTGGATTTGAACTTTTATTTATTTCTTCATTATTTTCTTTCTCATCTTTTAATTTTATTGATTCAAGCATTTGAAATGAAAAAATTTTATTATTTTATTTTATATTATTGAATTAATTAAATATAAATAATGATGATGTGAAAATGTTAATAAAAAAATGAAATAAATATATTAAAATTAAACTTAAAATTCTCAAAAAAAAAATTTTAATGATATTCTTATTTTAGATTCAATTTTTGATGAAATTGAAAAAACAAATAAAAAAAATATTTTAATTTCTACAAATTTGAAAGTCATATTCAAATGAAAAAAAATATTAAGACAAAAATTTTTTAAAAGTGATTTTAAAAATAAAAAAATAAAAGAAGAAAGTATATTAAAATATAAAAATTATAATTTATCAACAGGGAAAAATTTATATGATAAAGAGAATTCTTCAATATATTCAAATTTAATAATAGCTAAAAATTTATTAAATAAATTTAATTCATGTTCACAAAAAAGTGAATTGGTAATAAATATATTAGAAAATTCTTCTTTACAAAGTAATAATTATTACATAAATAATTCAGAAGAATTAATAGATTATTTATCAGTTAATAATACAATAAATTATGAAGAAAATAATATAAAAACACCAACAAAAAATTTTAATATAGAAAAAAAAAATATATTTTCAACTCCAAAAGATAAAATAAAAGTATTTAAAGTTAATTCTTTCATTTCAAAAAATAAAGAAAAAAATTTAAATAACTCAAATTCAATATCATTATCATTGTCAAGAAGTAATATTAAAGAAGAAAATTTAGAAATTCAAACAATATATGATTTAGAATTTTATAATAATTTATTAAAGTATGAAAAAGAAAAAAAAAAAATAAATCCAAATTATATGAAAATATATTATCCAAAAATAAACTGGGAAGATAGAAGAAAAATAATAAATTGGATAATGGAAATTACAGAAGAATTTGCTTTTAAAAGAGATACTTTTCATTATTCAATTTATTATTTTGATTTAATTTTATCAAATGAAAATTTTGGAAAAGAAAAAAATTTAAATTTTGATTTTTTAAAATTAATAGCAATAACATGTCTTTCAATTTCAGCAAAAATTGAAGAAATACAAATCCCAAAATTAAGTGAATATATTCAATCTTTAGAAAATAATTCTTTTGAAGTTGAAGATATAATAATATTAGAAAAAGAAATAGTAAATTTATTAAATTGGAAAATAATACCAATTACAATTAATATTTGGTTAAATTGGTATATTTGTCAATGGGATTTATTTATTGAAACTGTTGATAATATTAAAAAGCAATTTTTAAATTTTTTTTCTGAAGAAAAAATTCTCTTTTTTAAAAAATCTGATGATAATTCTTATTGTAATTTTAGAAAAATTACTCAAATTATTGATTTAATTCAATTAGATGAAAAACATTTTTTTTTTGATGATAGATATTTAATTGCTGCTTCTATTTTTCTTCTTTTATCTTTAAATTTTCATTTTGAATTTAATTTTGAACAAAAAGAAATTATTCTTCAAAATGAAAAAATCAAAAAATTAATTTTTAATGTTTATAATAATTTCATTCAACAAAGTTTTGATTATAATTTTTCTGATAAACAATTAATTGATTCTATTAAATATGTTTTTCAATTTAAAAATTTTAATTTTTCTTTTGAATTACCTTTAATTTATCAAGTTGAACAAAAAGATTTAGAAAACGGAAATTATGAAGATTTTATTACTTATCAAACTTATAATGAAGGAAATTTAGAATTTTTAAATCAAATTTATGGGAGATCTTAATTTAAATAATTGTTTTTCTTTTGTTTTATTTTTAATTAATATGTTTTATATTTAAATTAATATTTTGAATTGTAAAATAAATTATTTTTTTATCATTATTTATTTTCAAAATAAAAATAAAAAGAATAAAAAATAAACTTAATATCTTTAAAATTATTTTTTAGAAATGATGATAAAGTATATTAATTTTAATTCAACAAATACAAAAATTTAAAGATAATTTTTTATATCTTTTCTATAAGTTTATAAATAAATTATATAAATATTCTTGAAATTTCATTATTCAATATTTATTAATATTAATTATTTATTATATTAAATAAAAAAACAAGATTAACTTTTTTTATTAATAAACTTTAAATGAACGATAATTTGCCTGATGGAAAATATTTAAACATTGGTACATTTAGAGTTTCAACTTTAGTTTTAAATTTAGAAGATTTAGAAGATGAAAAAGAGTTTATCAATTTATTTATAAAAGGTTTGGAAATAGGATATCGAAGTTTTCATTTAGGAAAAAATAATATAAATTTTTTATTTAAAAACAAAGAAATAGAAGAAAAAGTAAAGAATTTAAATGAAAAAATTGAACAAAATGTAAAAAACGAAAAAAATGAAAAAAATGAACAAAAAGAAAAAATTGTAATATTTATAGAAATAAATAATGATAATACATTAGAATTCATAAAGAACAACAATTCAACAAAAAAAGAACAATTTAATTTTTGTTGTTTATTAAATCATGATAAAATTTACAAAAAAGAAAAAAAAGATAATATAATTTATGGACAATATAATGGTTCAACTCTTCCTGATGATAAAGATATATTAATAAATAAAGTAGAATTCAATCCTTTTTTTTTCAAAGATTTACCTAAAAATACATTATCTAAATCTATTTTTTGTGGAAACAATGAATTATTATTACACAATAAAATTTTAAAAAAAATTTCTGAAAAATACAAAAAATCAGTTTATCAAATAATAATTAAATGGAACATTCAAAAAGATAATTGTGTTTTAATAAAAACAACTGAAGAAAAATTTTTAAAAGAAGATTTTGATGTTTTTGATTTTAAACTGGGACAAAAAGAAATAGAAAAAATTAATAGTTTAAAAAATGTATTTAATTTAATTAAATTCGAAAAAGATTTTAAAAAAAGAAAATATATAAAATGTTTAAATGGAAATTGTCCTTTTCCAGTATTAATTAAATTTAAATATAATAATAAAATAATAGTTTCATGTAGAGCAAATCATGAAAACGAATATAATTCATTAAAAGACTATTTTTTAGAATATAATAATAAAAAAACAATTTTTAAATGTGATGAATGTAAAAATTCTCTTTATGAATCAGAAGAAAAAAAATATTGTAATATATGTGATAATTATTATCATGATAATAAAGAATGTTTACATTATCATTATTTATTTTATCCAATAGGACTATTAAATTTATGTCCTTTTCATTATCAAAAAATTCAATTTTGTGATACTGGATTTGAAAAAGGAATTTGTAAAGAATGCATTGAACAATTTAATATTCAAAATCAAGAAAGAATTTCATTTTTAGATGAAAAAGAAGAATCTTTGTTGAACTTTTTAAAAAATTGTGATTTAATTATTTGTCAAAATGAAAAATATTTAATTGAACAATATTTTTATTTTAAAAATGAAAAAATTGAAAATTTTGAAGTAATTCAAAGTGCAAAAAATCTTTTGTCAATTTATCCAAAAATGATTGGTGATTTTTATTTTGGTAAAGAACAAAAAGTTCAAAGACGTCAATTCAACGAAAATATAAATCAAAATACTATTCTATTTTTTATAATAAATAATGATGAATATATAACATATGATCAAGGATCAAATGTTAAATTATTTGCATTTAAAGAAAATACAGATTTTCAAGAAACTATAAATTATGGGAATTATAATTTAAAAAATATATTTTTTGAAAAAAATTCCTTAATAATATTAACAAAAGAGAAATATATAATTTTTGATGATTATTTAAACAAAGAAAATAAAGAAGAAAAAAATTATAAAGATATAATATATGCTTCCAATTCAATTTTAGTAGAAGATACTTTAGAAAATAAAATAGATATAAAAGAAAAAGATGAAAATAATGGGTTTATTACTAAAGTTCCAATAAGAAATAAAACTCTTGAAGATTTTATTTTGATTTATGAAAAAAATAACGAAAATAATATGATAAATGAAAACAATGGTGATTTATCATTTTTATATTATTATAAAAAAGATTCATTTATCTTTAATTTTACTTTTCAAAATTTTAAATCTTTTAATGTTATTAATAATAAAAAAACTGAATCTATCTTCCAAAGAATAGTTCCTTATAATTGCAATGTTATTTTCTTCTTGACTTACGATTTTGATATTTATTATTGGAAATTAGATGATAATGAAAACGATGATTTTAGAATATTTAAAACAAGTGATGAAGTCTTTGATTTATGTAAAACTTGTAAAAATATTTTCCTTTCAGGGCAATCTTTAGTCTTATACACTCCTGAAGGAATAAATTCTGAATTTTATATTCCAATAAGTGATTTAATTACCAGTTAAAAAATTTGAGTTATTATATTTTAAACATTAATTTAGATTATTCAAATAAATTTTTTTATTAAAAAAATACTATTTTATAAAAAATAAATATAATATAAGATTAAGGATGGAAAAATAATTTTTATTTTTCAACAAAAAATTTGGGAACTTATTTTAAAATTTTAAAAATTTAAGAAATTATAACTATTTTAAAAAATTTTTTAATTGTTTAATTTCTTTATTTGAGAAAACTTCAGAAAAAATCACTTTTTTTTTCATATTATTTAATATATAACTTCAGTATTAATTTTATTATTTACATTTTTACTCTTTTATACATTTTAATATCTTTCTATATTCAAACATATAAAAAGACGTTGAAATATGCAATAAATAAAATATATATAAGTTAACCAAAAATTATAAAATCAATTACTAAAAAAAAATTAAATAATAATTTATTTGAAAAAAAATAAATATATAAATGTGTTAATTGATTAATTTTTATTTTCTTAAATATTTAATTTTAAATAATAATAAATTATAAATCACTAGTTTTTTCTTCTTTCTTTTTTTTTTCTTCATTTTTCATATTTTTTTCAAATTCTTGTAAATTTGTACCAGATAAAACTTTTCCAAAAATTTCTTGAATTTTTTCTTGTTTCAAATAATCTTTAATTTTATCAACTTCAATTGTATCAGGAACTTCTTTTAATAAAAGTGCAACAACTTGATTTAAAAGTAAATTAAACATTTTTTCTTCTTCTCCTTCTAAAATTTTTTTTTCTTCTTTTTTTTCAACTTCTTCTTTTCCTTCATCAAATAATTTTCTAAAAATTTTCTCAAATTGAGATTTATTTATTGTATTTTCTTTATCTAACTTTTCTGATTTAAGAATCATTTTAATTCTTTCTTCTAATTGTTTTTCTTCTAATGAACTATTTTTCTTTTCTTCACATTTTATTATTAAAATTATTAATAAAAATGAAAAAAATGATGTTTTCATTTTTTTAATTAAAATTAATTTAAAAAATCCCATTAAATAACATTAAACAATAAGTTAAATAAAATAAATTGAAAAACACTCATTATCGATAAATAAAATAATATTTAAATTATATTTTCATATAAAAATACATCAAATAATGAAAAAATAAATAAAAATTATAAACTATCATCTTTAAGAGTTAAAGTAATAACTTTATTTCTATTAGTTTTAGGACGATAATCATTTTCAATGACATTATTTTTAAAATGAAGATTACGAAAAGAAAATTCTCTTTTATATTTAATTTTTTTGTCTTCATTTATATTTTTATTAATATAAGCAGTAAAAGTTGGATGTTGATTTTGATAATTTTGAAAATGTTTTTCTTTTTTAAAATTACTTATTTTTTTACTTGAATCTATTTTATTTTCAATTAAATTCGTTTCATTACTATATTTCATTTTTATTAATTCAATTTTAAATTCTTTATTTTCATTAAATAATATTTTACTTGATTTACCTCCATAATTTCTCTTCTTTGTAATTATATTTCTAAAAGAATGATGAATTGTATTTCTTGGAGTTTTTAAAGTCTTTGTTATTGATTCATTTCTTCTATTTTTTATATTATTTAATATTTTTCTCATTATAATTAATCCTTTTTTCTTTAATTTATTTCTTTCAATAATTAAATTATTTATATTATTCATTTCCACATTTTTTGGAGTTTCAAATTGTTTAATTTTGCTTTTAGATAATAATTTTTTTTTTGAACTTTTTTCTCCTTCAAATTTCTCAAGTAAATCAATGGGAATTATATCTAAATGAAGATTTGAGTAGTTTTTACTTTTACATGATTGATTATTTATATTATCATTTCTTATTATTTTATTTATTATACAAACTTCATAATTTTCACAATTATAATTATATAATTCTTTTAAATTGAATCCATTTATTCTTATCAGGTCTTTTCTTTTAAAATTAGTTAGAATTTCATTATTTATTAAATTTAAAAGTTTTCCTCTTATTTTATTTACTTTTTGTCTTTTCATTTACTTTTTTCAAATTAATATTTATTGTTTAAAAAAATAAAAATATCTTGTAATTAATTATTTTAATTATTTAAAAAAAAAAAAAAAATAGTTTTTTTTCAAAACAAACAATAGAATTTAATTGAATTATGATTTTATAAAAAAAGATTGTAAAAAAGAAAAAAATAATAAACAAAAGAAATTCTTAAAATATTAACAAAATAATGAGAATCAAAAATTAAGGAAATTTAATATAATCATATTTTTTTCAATTAAAAAAAACATAGTTTAATTCTATTATCATAGATAATTAAACCATATATTAATTATAATAATTTACCTTATATAAAAAATTGTATATACTTTAATTTAAATTTATAAATTAAAAATAGAATAATACCAAATCATAAAAAATAATATTCTTTATTTTATTTCTAAAAAAAAAATGTTGGGAAATTTTTTTGAAAAAATAGATTTATTAGGTTCAAAATTTCATTTTTATGATGGATTATCATTATATAAGAGAACAGTAATAGGAGGAATATTAACATTTTTCCTTGGAATAATATCAATAAGTTTCATATATATTTATGGAAGAGAAATATTAAATAAAAACAATCCAAACATAACAATATCAATTCAAAATGATTCAATATATGAATATATAGATTTAAAAAAAGAAAAAATAATATTTGCATTTAGAATAGAAGATTATTATGGTAATTATATAAATGTTTCAAATATTTTATATATGAAAATATATTATCATAGTTTTGAACAAGATAATAAAGGTAAATATAGAGCAATTATAAAAGATGAATTAGTTAATTATCATATTTGTAATGATAATGATTTTTATAATGAAAATTTAACTAAATATTATGGAATTTTATTTTGTGGTGATTTAGGAGAAAAAAAATTTGGAGGTTATTGGGATAATCCATATATGTATTATTTTGAATTTCAAGTTTATTTCTGTTTTAATGGAAGTAATTATTCAATTAATAATAATTGTACTTCTATCCAAACTTTAAATAAATTATTTAATCAAGATAAACCTATTTATTTTAGTTTTTATTATCCTATTATTGAATTTGATCCTCTTTCATATAATAATCCTTTAAGAATTCATTATAAAAATTATTATTATACTATTAATCATAAAAGTCAAAGAGAAGATGAATTTTATTTAAAAAAAACTATTTTAAATGATGATAAAGGATATATTTTAAATAAATTTGAAAAAAATTATTTTTGGGGAATTGATAAAATTACTTCTTCATATAATTTTTTTTCCGAAGAAGAATTAACAATCGAAAATTCTTCTTCTAAAATTTATTCTTTATCTCTTTTTAATATCGTTGAAAAAAATTATTATAGTAGACATTATACTAAATTTCATCATGTAATTGCAATTGTAAGTAGTTTAATTAATTTAATTTTAAATGGATGTTATTTTATTTCTCATGTTATTGGAGAAAGTATAAGAAAATTAGATACTTTAAATAATTTTTTTGAATTTGAAGAAGAAAAAGAGTTTTTGTTTATCAAAAAATTTAATTCACATACTTTAAAAAATTCTAAAATTTTATCTCCTTTAAAAACAAATAAAACTCAAAAAATAAAAAAACTTTTATTAATTAATCAATTTGGAACATCTATAATTAATGAAAATAAAAAAGAAAATTTTTTTAAAATTCAAAATTTAACTCATCAAAAAAAAAATGATAATAAAAATAAAAATGTTAATTATACTGATCAATCTTATGGACATTTAATTTGCCAAAGAAAAAGTTTACCTGTAATGAATTCAAATGCTCAAAAACTTGATGATAATAATTTTCAAAAATCAAAATTAACTTTAAAGCATATTTTTGTTGAGAATATTATTATTTATATTTTTTTTTGTTGTTCCAATAAAAAAATGTATACAAAATATTTCAATTTAAAACATTCAAATTTACTTCAATATTATTATATTTATCTTATTCAAATTAATAGATATTTAAAATTTATTCAAGAATATTATTTTTTAAAAAAAGCTTTTTTAAATGAGGCTCAAATACAAAGTTTATTATTTTTGAAAAAAATAAATTTAACTAATAAAATAGATCGAGATAATATATCTGGAAATAAAAAAAATCCTATTATTGAGGAAAATATCATTAATTATTATAAATCAAAATTATCTTCTAATGATTTTTCTAAAATAGATAAATTTCTTTTGACAAATTTAATAAATGATATAAAGGAACAAATCATTGTTTAAAATTTTCACTTGTTAATAATATTAAAAGTAAACTTTTTAATTGGAATATTAATAAAATTTATTTTTAATATTATATATCAATATATTAAATAATATAATTATATACTCACATATATTTATTATTTATAAATATGTTATTATTACATATAAAATTATACTCTATAATTATTTATAATCTAATATCAATCTTAGATTTATATTCTTCAGAATAAAAATAAGATTTAAAAGAGATATTTATTATTTTAAGCATAATAAAAGAATTAAATCAAGAAATTAATAATTATAATAATAAAAGAATCTTAAGTTGCTATTATTCAATCAATATTAAAATTTTTTCATATTTAACTTTATACTTTGTTTCAATTAAACTAAAATTAATTAAATTTAAATTATTATAGAATTACGATCAATATTGATTTTATCTACAAATTCCTTATTAATTATTTCTTTTAAAATATTTGTTTCATTTTCTTTTTCATGTTTTTTTTTAAAAGAAATATTTTCATTAATATTATTTTTTATAAATATTTTAGTTAAAGGATTAAAACAATGATGGAAAATATTTCTATTTTCATTAGAAAAAAAAGAAATATCAAATTTATCGATTAAATTTATTTTTTGAATTAAATTATTTACTTCAATTTGATTTAATATAATTTCTTCTATTATTGCAAAATTTCTTAAATTCCTACTTTTACTAAATATTAAATTCTTTGGACAAAAAATTAATTGAATATTAAAACTTTCAAGAAAAGATAAATTAAATTTGAATTTATGACAATCATTTTTATGAAATATTTTTTTTTTACAATTTTGTGAAATAATTGTGGATTCTTTATTATTATTACCTTTAATAGATTTTTGATTAAGAATGATAGAAGAAAAAAAATTATTTTTTTGATTTTCCTTACATTTATTAAAATGAGAAGAAGTATTTTGATAATAAGTTAATTGAGTATTACCTTGATTTCCATTTAATAATAAAGAATAAGTTCCATTTAAAGAATAATGTTTAGAAATAATATTTGATTCATTATGTTCAATATAATTACATATATTTTCATTAATTATATCTTCATTCATTCTATTATAACAATAAATGTAATTTAAACAAAATACAATAATATATCCTAATTGAAATAAACCATTAATATCAGAAAATAAATCTTGAATTTTATAATATTTCCTATTAATAATTTTTTTAGTTCCATCCATATTTAAACTTAAAGTAAAAAAAGTATTATTAACAGTAGGATTATGTCTATCATCAATAGAATTATAAGTAGAAGATAAAGTAATTAAATTTTTTTTTTTATGATTAAAAAAAAGAATTCCTTCATCTGACATATATTCAACTTCTTGAAAAAGATACCATTCTCTTTTATAAATAGAAGAAGAAGCTTGAATTAAATCAGATCTAATATAAGGAATAGCATTATTTTTTAAGTTATTATGATTAAAATAAACATCTAATAATTTAACATAAATAAAAACATTATCTAAAATTTCTTTAGATTTTTCAAAAGGATAACAATCATTTTTAAGAGTATTATTAGTACAAAGACTAATCCAAAAAACAATTCCAGTATAACCAGTTTCACCATAAACTCCAGTAGAATTAATATTATTTTTAATTGATTCTTCAGAAAAACAAATTGACTCATTAATTAATTTTTCATCTT
>JAEEGK010014239.1_pt1 | contig 17796 bp, 14 predicted proteins | sample 8958771 | NCBI WGS metagenome assembly JAEEGK01 (sample SAMN16246547, study PRJNA631951) | gut metagenome | biome: gut microbiome; feature: rumen; material: SC-attached | host: Bos | place: Iran: Karaj | collected 2018-10
AATTAGGAGCTGAAGTTGGTTCTGTTTTTATTGAATATAAAGATCCTCATTCTGCTGAAATTGCAATTGAGAATATGAAAAATAAAAAATATGATAATAGAGAAATTTCTGTTGTTTTGATTGATGAATTAGTTTATAAAAATGAAATTTTAGAAAGTAAATAAAAACAAAACATTTAAGAAAAATATTATATATTTATTAATTAAATATTAAAATAATAAAAGAAAAAATGGAAATGTTTGAAGATATACAAAGACCAAGAGCAGAAAATAAAGTTATTAACCAAATTGTTGCTTCTTTTGAAGAAGGGAAAAAAAATTATTCTAAAAAAAAATTTTTAGAAGCTCTTGATAATTTTGAACAAGCTTTTGATTTATTAACACCTATTTTTGATGTTTATCCTAAAACTGAAACTCTTTATAAATTAATAAAAGTAAAATACAAAGTTCAACATTATGATCAATGTTTAATTGCAATTAATAAATTAGAAAGATTTTTACCTGATGTAATTTCTAGAAGAAATGATTATATAAGATATAATATTAAAATATTTATTACTAAATTTTTAATAAATTTCATTGATAATGAATTAAATGAAAGTGTTACTCATATTTTAAATATGATAAAATTTATAAATAATGATAAATTTACTTTAGGAGATAAAATATATTGTTTTTGGAAATATTTAAAAGCTTTTTTATTAGTAGGAAAAATATCAAAAACAGCAAAATTTGAAATTTTTAGATCAGATTATAAAAGAATGGTATTAAGAATAACTGATGAAATAGGAGAAGAACAAATTTTTATAAGAAGAGAAATGCAAGATATTTATAAAAATTTTATGACAACAAAATTAAGACAAAATATGTATGATGAATTAAATAAAGTATTTTATAAAAGAAAATATAATAGAACAAATGATGATAAAATAATAAGTTTTTTAGATAAATTTATTCACATTGCAGTAAGACAAAATAATGATAATAAATTAAAAGATAATTTTAGTACATTCCTAATATTAAATAATATAGATATGAATAATGTAATATCAGGAATGTCAATGAATGATTTAATACATGAACAAAAAAGAAGAATTCAAACATTTGATGCTGTATTTAGTAATTTATGCGGAGCATTTGGAGCAATATTTCAGAAATATTATTATATTGAACCTGCTAAAAATTTATTGAATAATGATTCAAAATTAAAAAAAAGTTTCACTTCATTAATTGGAGGAAAATCTAATTATGCTGAAGAAGCTGCTCAAATAATTGAACAAATTAAAATTATGAAAAATCAAGAAAATCAAATTGCAAAAACTAAAAGAAATTCACTTAAATATTTAGGTTTACCATATAATTTTGATACTGATATTAAAGTTCCTGAAAATCCTATTTTAGATGAAAGTCAAATGCCTCCTACTCCAGAACAAATTAAAAAAACTATGAAAAATAATTTTATTTATACTGGAAAGAATAATAAATCAAATAAAAAATTAAAAAAAGAAAAATCTATTAATTCTATTGTTACTACTTCAAAAGATGAATCTAAAATTTCAGAAAAAAAATCTAATGATAAAAAAATTAAAAATAATGATTTAACTACTTTATATTCTACAACTCAAGGAGCTCCAATGAGTATTCTACTTAAAAAAAAACCAAAATATATTTTAAGAAATATTAATAATTATTTATTAAATATTATAATAAGTGAATTTGAAGGGAAAAAATTTCCTCCTAGAAGAAGTGATTTAATAGATTTAAAATTACAAAATTTTATAAAATCATATTCAATAATAACTCAAAAGGGGAATCAACAAGGAGAAAATCAAGATAAAGCATTTAAGTATGAAAATTTTTTATTATTTAAAAATTTTTTTTTATTTGGAGTATGTGATGGTCATGGTAAACAAGGTCAAGTAATATCAAATATAACATCAATATTATATCCTTCATATCTTCAATATTTAATTATGGAAGATAATTTAAATAAAAGAAAAGAAGATATAAATGAAACAACAATATCATTATTTAAACTAGAAGAAAGACCAGATACAGTTAAAGAATTAAATATAATAAGATATTTTTACAAAAAATATGATATGAATTTTAAAGAAATACCATTTAATTCTCATAATTTTAATGAAATAAGAAAGCAAATAAGTGAAACATTATATAGAACAAATTTATCATTAAAAGAAAAATATAAAATAGATGCAGAATTATCAGGAACAACCTTATGTTCAATATTTATATATTCAAATACAATATATTGTGCAAATGTAGGTGATTCAAGAGCAATTTTAGGAACATTTTATTTTGATGATAATTTATGGAAAACAAAACAATTATCTATTGATCATGTTCCTGAATTACCAAATGAACAAAGAAGAATAATTCAATGTAATGGAAGAGTTGAAAGATTAAAAAATGAATTTGGAGAAGAAATTGGTCCTTATAGAATATTTGAAAAACAAACTGAAAGTTTAAATCCTGGTTTAAATATGAGTAGAAGTATAGGTGATTATTTAGGAAAAAAATTAGGAATTTCATATGAGCCTGATTTATTTGAATATAAATTAATTCCTCAAGATAAAATTATTATTATTGCTACTGATGGTTTATGGAATGTTATTACTAATGAAGAAGCTATTCATATTTGTTCTAAATTTTTTGAAGAAAATTTAAAAGCTGAAGATGCTGCTGAAAAATTAATAGAAGTTGCTAAGGAAAAATGGAAAAATGGAAATGTTACTAATAATTATTTTGGATTCGATTATTTTAATGAAAATACTAATTCAGGAAGAAAAAAAAATAAAGAAATTGATGATGTTACTTGTATTGTTATTTTTTTAGATGTTAAGGAAGAATAATTTTTTTATTTAATTATTTTTTATCTGGTTTTTAAAATATAGTTATATTAATTTTTAATTTATTTTTTTTTATAAAATAATTAAAATTCAAAAATAGATAATTTAAAATATTAAAATTTAAAAATAATCAAAATTTATAAGTTTAAAATAATATTTATTCAGGAAAAAATATGAAAAAAATCATAAAAGCATTTCATTAAAAACAAACCTTGAACATAATTATATTTTTCATTCATTAAACATTTTAATAATCCATGAAATTCTATTAAATATATTCAAACATTGAATATAAATAGATTTTATTTATAGATATAATTAATAAGTTAATTTTAATAAATTTAATTATTTAATTATTTTTTTTTTATATTACTGAAATACAGTTAAAAAAAAAATATTTTCTCAAAATAGTAATATTATAATTTGAAGAAATGGTTGATGTTTGTGTTCGAATTTTTTATTCCTATTTTAAAAAACTTGAAATAATGAAAAAACATTTATTAAAACTATATAAAGATAATATAATTATATTTTAGAACTTTGTTTTTTAAAAAAAATAAAAATAATTCATTTAAAATAAAAACCAATAAAAAATTAATAATTTTAAATTAGTGACATTAGAATTATTTATGTTAAATTCACTATCGAATGTTTATTTAGGTTATGAACAAAATATATTTCAGAATGAATGTACTACAAATTGGGAAGAAATATTGAATACTTCAGCAAAAGAATCAGAAGAATTTTCTTTTAACGATGAAAATATTTTTAGTGAAAATTTTAATGATACAAGAAAAGAAAGTAAAATAATATTTATAATATATAGTTTTCGAAGATGAAAATATTCAAAATATTAAAGATAATTGTAATTCAAATAAAGAAGAAATTAAAAGAATTAATAAAACATTTGGAAGAAAAAGAAAAAGAGATAAAGAAGGAGAAGAAGAAGATATAAACACTCATTCTAAAAGAAGTAAAGATAATATAATAAGAAAAATTAAAGCTCATTCTTTTAAATTCGCCAAAAATTTAATTAATAATTGTATAAACCATGAATTTGGAAAAAAAAGGATAAAAATAAGATCAATTAAAGGAGAATTAATTTCAGATATTACAATTAATTTTAACATTGAATTTTTTAATTCAACTTTAGAAAGAATTTTTTCTAATCCAATAAATCAGAAATATAAAATGACAGATTTAAATCAAAATATTATTGAAATTAGAAAAATAAGACAATCAAAAGAAGCAAAATTAACTAATGAATTATTAGATACTACTTTTAATGACATTTATGATATGTTTATTAATTATGAAAAAAAAGAAAATGAAAATAAATTTATTAAATATGGAAAAAAATGTAATACTTTAAAAGAATTTTTATTGTTAGAAAAAAAAAAAAAAGGTAATGATAAAAAGTATATTGATGAACTAGAATATTGGGCAATTAATATTTTTAAATATTTTGATAAAAATAAGTCAAGACGTTCAAACAAGAAAGATAATAAATTTATTGGAACAAACTTTGAAGTTAAACCATGAAAAATTATATATATTGTTATCTTAAATTTTATTTTAACTTAAAACACAATTTTAAACCGAAAAAGTCAAAGAAATTTAATATAAAATTTCAAAAAATTTATATTACATTCAAAACAAAAAATTGAATTTAAATTAAAAAACAGTCAATAATTTACAAAAAAATATATTTCTATTTTTCATATTTAATTTCCTTTTTTTTCCCCTTAGATAATGAATCTAATTTTTCAATTAATTCACAAGCTTTACAAATTTGATTAGAAGAAGAATTTCCACATTTTAAACAATTTAAATTATTTCTTCCTTTAACATTTTTAGAAATTTCCCAATTTTCCCCAGAATGAATAATATCAATAATAGAAGTACTTCTTTCAGATTCTAAATCTTTAACTAAATTTCTTAAATAACCTCTATAAGAAGCAACAGAATAAGTACATTCATTACAAAAATATTTTAATTTATTATAATGAGCATACATAACAATTTCTTTTTCATAAACATATTTAAAAATTTTAACTCTAGGAATAGTTCCTCCAGTAATAATATCACAACTTGTAGGTAATCTATTATAATCTCCTCTTAATAAATTCATTAAAACAGTTTCTGCAATATCATCTGCATTATGTCCAGTTATAATTTTATTTGCTTTTACCATTGAAGCTCCTTTTTCTAAAGCTTGTCTTCTAAATATTCCACAATAAGTACATGAATTTTGAATTCCTATTAAAGGAACTATTTCATCCATTGTATATTTAAATAAATCTTTAAAGGATAATAATGTTAATGGTAAATTTAATTCTTTTGAATTTTCTTTTATTGTTTCTATACTATAATCTCTATATCCTGATATTCCTTCATCTATTGCTATTAATTGTAAATTTAATTTATAATTATATTTATTGTTCAATTTATTTATTATATATGCTAAAACTGTACTATCTTTTCCACCACTTATTCCTATTGCTATTGTTTCTCCTTCTTTAAATATATTATTTTCTTGAATTGTTAAATGAATTTCATCTTCAAATGATTGTTTAAAACATTCTATACATGTTAATTTACCTGTTTTTGGCCTTTTTAATGATGCTTTTACTGTTTTACATATTGAACATTTCATTTACTCCTTCTTTTTTTTTGATGATTAATTATTTTTTATTTAATATTATTTTAATTTATTTTTTTAATTTTTTAATATTTTTTTATTTAATTTGTTTTTTTATCATTATATTTTGTTATATTTTTAATATATTTTAATTTTTTATATGGAAAAAACTATTGAAGAAGATTATAAAAAGTTATATGAGGATAATATTAATGAATTAATTAAAATTAGTCAAATGATTGATAGTAGTATTGAATATAATGATGAAATTAGGAAAGATAGTGTTTTTTTAAAATTATTATTTAAAGATTTAAGAAATGGAAAAAAGTTTTATGGAAAAAAACAATGGGGAATAATAAAAACTGCAATTCATAATTGTTATAAATTAATTCAAAATGGTTTTGTTTCAGGAAATCAAAATGAATTAAGAAATAATATTATTATTTTAAATAAATTAATTCAAGAGCCTAATTTAAGAATTCAAAATGTGAGTGAAGAACTTGTTAAAAATGTTTTTGAAAGTTCTTTAAAAAATTTAAAATTAATGGAAAAAGAAGAAAAAGATTTTGAAAGAAGATTTAGATTTTTTCCTTTTATTGTTGATGATGAAAATAAAAAAGAAAAAGATGATTGTAAAGAAGAAAAAAAGTTAAATGATAATAAAGATTTTATTACAAAAGAATTTTTTGAAGAAAGATTAAATGAAGAAAAAAAAATATATGAAAATGAAATAAGAAATTTAGATAATAAAGTTGATAAATTAGAAAATGAAATAAAAGATATTAAATTACTTATTTCAAAATTAGGAAATCTTTTTATTTCATTCAAATAATATTTGTAAAATAAAAAGTTTTTTGAAAAGTAAAATCTAAATTAAGTATATATGTAAATTAAATATTATAATTCATTTAAATAATTAATATTAAGTATTAGATTTTTATTTTTTGAATAAAAAACATAATTATTTTAAATTAAATAGCTTTTAAAAAAAAGAAAAAATAAATTATCCAAAAAAACTAATCTTCTCACATAATAAAAGAAGAATAATAAAAAAACCCTCAAACCAATAATAATTATTAATATTGATTCTTAAAAACAAAGACAACTCTTTTTTTTCTTTTCACCAGGAAATAATTGAGGATATTGAATTTTTAATAAATTTTTAGCACAAGATAAGAAAGTTTCTTTAACATTAATATTTTCTAAAGCTGAACATTCTAAAAAAGTGACATTTAATTCTTTACAATAATTTTCAGCTTCTTCTGTAGTAACTTTTCTATTATTAGTGAGATCACATTTATTCCCAACAACAATAATAGAAAAATTTTTATTTTTTTTATTTTTAATAATTCTATCATATCTAACCTTAATTGCTTCAAAACTTTCATAATTATCAATAGAATAAACTAATATATATCCATCAACGGAATTAATCCAAGTATCAATCATTGATTGATAATCATCTTGTCCTGCTGTGTCTAATATATCTAATTTACAATTTATGTTTTCTAAGATTAATGTCTTTGAAAATTGCTCTTCTATTGTTGCTTCTTGCTCTGATAAAAATTTGTCATATATAAATCTATATACTAATGAAGATTTTCCCACAAAAGATATTCCTAATATTCCTATTTTTAAATCTACTAATTCTTGGTTTGATGGGATATTCAAGTTTGGGTCTTCCATTTTATTTTTTCTTTTATTTTTTTATTTTATCAGAAATTATTAATATCATATTTAAATATAAATAAAAGAAAAATTTACAGTACAAATATAATTTCCTTGTTATATTTTATAGAAAATAATATGAAATTTAATCGATGTTTTTAAGAAAATGAAAATATAATAGAAAATCACTTAATTTAAGATATTGGTTGTAAAATATCAATATTTTTATATAATTTATTCTTTTTAAATTAATTTTTTAGTTTACATTTAAATGTGAATAATCTTCAAAAGTTGTAAATGATATTATTAAATCATTATTATTTTTAGCACCTTTATGAATATCTTTAGGAAATATTTTTATTATAAACAATGCAGTATTCTTAGCATCTATTCTTTTAATAATACTTTTCCCCATTCTATAAAGAAAATTATTAACTATCTCATTAATAATTCCCCCATGAGTAACAAATAATATTTTTTTAAAATCTTTAATTTCACAATTTCCTTTATATAAATATTCTCCTTTATCTTTTAATAAAATAGCTTTTTCTTTTTCAATAGTTTCAACTTTATTATTTAATTCAATATAATTATTTTCATTAATTCCACTATTATAATCTTTATCAATAAATTTTTGAATAATGGAATCAATAAATTTACTTAATCTAAAAAACACATCAACATAAGTTTCATCCCCTTTATCACCAGTATTATTCATTCTATAAGGAAGTTTAGGATCATTTCTTATTTTTTCTTCTATATCACATGACATTCCTTCTAAACTTTTTATATTTATTTCTCTTAAGGAAGATGTATATGATATCGAATTTTCTTCTATTGGATGTTTTAATTGTTTTAATATTTCTTTTAATGTTTGTTTTGTTCTATTTAAATCACTGCAATATATATTATTAAATTTTATTTCATTTAATTTTTTTCCTAATAATTTGGCTTGATCAAAACCTTCTTTAACTAATTCTCCTTCTGTTTGACCTTGAATAATATTATCTATATTTCCTTTTGTTAATCCATGTCTTGTGAGATAAATTTCCATTTTTTTAGAGAAATAAATAAAATAATTTTAATTGTAAATTGAAAATAAATACAATTATTTATATTTTATATTTTAGGGTGTTTTACTTATTTTATTTTTTAATTTAATATATAATTTTCTTAGATGAATTATTTGTATTTAGTGAAATTTATATTTTTAAAGTTTTAGTTATAAAACATAAAATTAAAAAGAGAGGATTTTATTCACATTTTTTACAAATATAAATTCATTTAAGTTTTTTCTTTTTTTTATTTAAAAATTCTTCCTCATATAATTTATATAAATTATTACTTGGAAGATAATTTTCAACTTCCTTATGTGCCATAATCAGTAATTTATATTCTATATTATTAGTTGATTGTAATAATGATTGAGTATTTGAATCATAATTTTTTATTTTTTTATCAATATGTTTTCTAATTGTTTCTTCTAAAAAAGGAGAACTAAATTTATGATAAACTTCCTTTTCAAAATTATTATTCTTTTTATTATTTACATCTTCTTCACCAAAAATATCTTTATATTTTTTATCTCTTTTAGATTCAATTTCATATTCATTAAACATCATATTATTAGTTTTTACAATAGAAATATTATTATATACATTTAAAGAATGTTTTTTATAATAATTATCTTTATGTTTAAATCCTCCTATAATTAATTTTTTACAAATTTTAAATAAATCATTAATATCTTTATCTTCTTTATATGATATTTCATCTAAATTTTTTAATTTAATATCATTTTGATAATGACTTGATGAAATACTTTTAATAAGAATTTTAATTGGTGTACTTATATTATTTGATTCAATAAAAATAAATATTGTTAAGATTATAAAAATTAAAAACCAAATTATCCCATTACAAAAATAAATTATTATAAAATTATTTATAAATATATCTTTAATTTTAGAATGATAAATATAGATTTTATTTTGAATTTTAACAATATAATGCATCAAAGTAAAGGATAAATAATAATTAGATCTAATTAATTTTCTTATATATTTAGAAGGAGTTTTAAATTGAAAAGATTTAAATATAATTTTACTATTAAAATCATATTTTGACTTTGAATAATTCTGATAAGAATATTGAGAAAAAGTAAATTGTTTTTTTTGAATATCATATTCACTTAAATCTTGAAAGTAAATAGGATCTTTTAAATGTTGTGAAAATAAATTATTAAAACAATAGTTAATAGTTGGATAAGTTAAATTTTCAGAATTCTCAATTTTTCTTTCTGATTTTGTGTATAAATATTGAAATGCATTAAGAATATAACATTCTTGTGTACTTATAGTTTCATTTGTGTTTGTATCTATTATTAAAAAATCATATACATTTGGAATTCTAGTTAAATATGATTTAATTACAGAATTAACGTTTAAAATTTGAGAATTTAACCATATCATATTTTTAAATTTTCCAAAATTTTGAGTAAAATTAGAAATATCATTAAAATTATTCATACTTAAAGATAGAGAAAATATATAATTTAATGAGTCATTAAGTAATTCAGATACATTGTTTTTTTTAAAAAATAGTAAAGCTGGGTTTTTTATAAAAATTTCATTGGGGTTTAAAGCTTCTTTTTTAATATAATTATTCATATTTAAAAATGAAGTTAAATGAGTTTCATTAAATCTTATTAATATTTCTTTTATTAATTCTTCTAGATTCTGATTATTTTTTAAATTTTTAAAGGGGAAATTTTCTTTAAAAGGATAATAAACTAAATTATTATTTTCAATTAAAAAAAAATAATCAAATAAACGTATATTATTTATATTAAATGAATGAATTTCTAAAGTTTTTTCTAAAATAGGAGATAATAAATTTAATAATTTATCATTATAATTAGTATTAAATGAATAAAAATTATTATTATAATTATTAATATTATAATAGTCAAAATTAGTATCATTAAAATTATCTGTGATTGCTCTTAAAAGATTTATTTCGTTTTTTATTTGTTCAATCAATGTTGTTGTAACTAAATCCATTAATGATTTAGTTTGTTCTAAACTAATATTATCTTTTCTTTCCATATCATTTTTTACTATATTATATTCAACTGATAAAATAACTATACTTATTATTGAAATATAAAGAAAAATATTAAAACAAGATATAAAAAAAATTCCATAAATTCCAAAAAATATTTGTTTTTTTATTGACATTCTAATTAGACTTTTCCTTAGATTCATATTTCAAAAATAATATAATTTTTTTATAAATTAAAATTCAATATATTAAAAAAAACTTTAAATTTATTTAAGAAATTTTACTTATTATATCCTTCTTTCATAATTTTTTTTTTCTCATAACAAGAATATCATTAATACATTATTAAATCATTTTTTATATTTTTAATTCAGAAATTTCCTTATTTTATTTTCCATTTATATATAAAATATTTTAAATTTATTAACACATATTTAACAATTTTTATTAGCTAATTTTATTTGATAAATATTTAAAAGATTGAAAAATGAATGATAATAATGAAAATGATGCTAGTAAATTAAATGAACAAAATATAGAATTAAAAAAACCAAAATTATTAAAGAAAAAAATACTTTTACTGAGAAAGGAAAAAGAAGTTGTTTTCAAACAATATTTTAGAAATGCAAGAGAATTAAATCCCAAAAGAAACAATGCACAAATTTTAGTTAATTTAGTTAGTTTAGGTTTATATCTTCATAGATGGAATTATCAAGCAACTGCATTAAAATATGCAACAAAAGGTTATAATAAAAGAAGAGTTATGCTTAGAAGATTTTTTAATTCAATTATAGAGGTTTATTATAAACATAAATATAAAGTTGATCAAGAAATTTTTGAAATTTTAAAACAACTTCCTCCTAGACCTGGTGTTCAACATGATTTTAGATTTTGGAAATTAAAAGTTGTTAATAATGAAGTTCTTGATGGAATGGCACAAAAAAAATTAAAATTTTGGGCTAAAATGCATTTCCTTTTATTAGTTAATAAACATTTATATAATATGACTTTATCTGCTATTCATAATATGAAAGAAATCAAAGACAAAAAAGAAAAAGAAAATAATAATTATAATATAGATAATAATGAGAACAATAAAGAAAATTATAAAGAAAATAATGAAAAAGAAGATAAAAAAAATGATGAATTAGACGAAGAAAAAAAATAAAAGTATTAGGAGTTTTATTATTATATATTATTTCTTTAATTTTTTTAATTGATTATAATTATCTTTTAGTAGCAGAATATAAGAAACTATAAAAATCACAATTTGATATATTTTTAATTTAATTCATAAGATTATTAAATTATCTTTTTATTTTATAAATATAAAAACAACTAATTAAATAAATATATTCTTTTAAAAAACTAATTTAAAAAAAAACAATCAAAAAAAAAAAAAATAATAAAAAATGAGAAAGAAAATAAACAAAATCTGTAAAAACCAATATATATAATATTTCCATTAAAACTCATTTTTTAAATAGATGAATCAACAAATCCAACGACATCAGAGAAATTTTTATCAGCAAGTCTTTCTTTTCCTTCAGGTAATTTTTATAGTGGAAGTGACGAGACTCGTAGTGTATATATATGGCAAGCAGGAATGATGAATCCAATAATAACATTATCAGATCATTCAAGTGCTGTTCACAGTATGTTACTTAACAGTGATGATGCAGAATTATTTGCAGGAATGAAAGGAGGAAGAATTGCACAGTGGGATATTTACAAAAGAAAAATTAAAAACGATTTAATTGGTCATTCTACTCAAATCACTTGTATGGCTTTTTACCGAGTCAAAAATGAAGTTTGTGCTCTTGCTTCTGCTTCTGCTGAAGGAAAAATTAAAATTTGGGATTTAAAAATTAAACCTGAACCTAGAAATTTCAAAGGACATTTTACTGAAGTTGATTGTTTAGATTTCTCACCTGATTTTACTTATTTAGTCTCTGGAAGTCAAGATGGTGTTGTTAAAATATGGGATATTAGAAATTTACAAAAAAGCTTAAATGAAATTAGTAATAAGGATAAAAAAGGAATTAATTGTATTAAATTTAATCCATGGAAAACTCATTTTGCTTTTGGTTCTAAAAATAAAACTGTTGAATATTGGGATTTAAAAAATTTTGAATTAATTGGGAAAACTAATACTGATAGATTACCTATCGAAAAAATTGAATTTGATAATCAAGGAAATAACTTATTTTATGCTACCAATGAAGCTTTAAAATATTGGGAAATTGGAAATAAAGGACTTTCATTAATAACAATGCATGAAACTGGATGGAATCGATTACAAGATTTTAAATATATTGATTCTAAAGAAATATGTGCTTGTTCTATCAAGGCTAATAAATTATCTTATTATTCTATTAAATACAAAGATTTTTTTGGGAAAATTGCTAATGTTAGTATTATGTCTAATATTGAAGAAGAAAGTCCTTCTAATTTTTTAGATGATTCTGAAATACATATTAACTTTAATGGTACTAATAAAAGTATTGGAAGAAAAATTCCTAGTGCTAAAAATAAAAATCATAAAAAATTTGAAGAATATGAAAATACTAATATTGTTCTTGATAATTTAAAAGCTAATGAACCTTTAGGTCTTTCTAAATTTATTGATACTTCTATGACTGATGCTACTGTTAATTCTAGTAAAATTGAATTTGAAAGTGTTTTTGCTAAAAATGGTAATTTTTATTATTTTTATTAATTTTATTTTAGCTTTAAATATGATTAATCCACCTGAAAAGAAAAATCAAAATAAAAAAAATAATAATAATGTTAATTTATCTTCTAATGGTGATATGTCTATTGGGAATTTTATTTCACCTAATTTAGTTAATGCAACTACTAATTCAATTGAATTATCAAAATTAGATAATCAAAGTGAATTTGAAGTAAATTTAGATGGTAATGAGAAATTAGATTATAGTATAATTAAAAAAATAGATGAAGATTCTTTTTTAGATGAGCCTATATTTTCATCAATAAAAAAAGAAAAGGAAAATACAAATAAACAAAATAATAATATAAAAAATGATAATTTAAACCTCGAAAATAAAAATAATAATAAAGAAAATACTAATAATAATATAAATGATAATACAAAAATGAATAAAACAAATTCCTCATTTAAATCATTTAAAACAAATGAAACAATGGGATTAGATTTTGAGAAATTATTACAAAAAGATGGTGATATGACAATGCATATGATATCTCAAAGTGAAGATCCTCAAATAATGCAAGAATTAAATCAACAACATGATGCAATTTGTAAACTTATAACAAAAAGATATAATTCAATGAAAAATATAGAAAAATCTTGGTCTGATTCGGATATTTCAACAACAATTGAATTTATTCAAATTATTAAAGATGTTGGAATAATACATGATTTTTTTAATTATGCTATTGTTGAAAAAGATAATATTAATATTATTCCTTTTACTTTAGATCATTTTATTAAATTAATTCCTTTCATTATGAAATTAATGACTTTGAAATATGAACCTTATTGTTTAACTGCTATTAAAAGTGCTTTAATTTTTATTAAAACTCTTCAGGAAAAAATTAAGGAAACTTATAAAAATAAAGAAAATAATAATAATGGTTATGATCCTAAATTAGATGATAGAATTCAAAAATGTGATGAAATTATTAAATATTTTAAACAAATTTATCAAATGAAAGAATTAGAAAAATTAAGAAATAAAAAATCAAAATTAAATACTAATGAATTAGCTAATCAATTATATAATGAAATTGGAAATTTTTTAAATTCATTGTCATAAAATGGTATAAAAAGATTATTTTTAAAATATTAATATATATATAAAATATTATTTTATTCATATATTATTCTTAATCTAGGATTTTTTTCATCCATTAATTTATGAGTAAAAATTTTAGGAATATTTCTCAAATAAGAAATAAATATTTCTCTACTATCACCATAATATTTTAAATTTCTTATTTTATACCAAGAAATTACATTTTTAAATTCATAAAAACCAAAAGGAATTAAAAAATCACTAGTTCCAATTTTATAAATTTTATTATTTTCAATTTCTCTTTCATATAATCCGTCGAATAATAAAATATTAATTAATTTTTTTTCTTTAGTTTTATTATTAATATATATTAATTGTTTTATACCTGATGTTGCATAATATGAACTTCCAGTTTGAATTATTTTAAGCATTTTTTTAACTTCCAATCCACTCATTTCAAAAGAAACAATATTAATTTTAAAAGGATATAAATAATATATATCTGCAACTGAAATATTTCCTTTTTGTAAATTAGACCTAAAATTATTTGCGTTTATTAATGAAATATCACATTTTGTTTTTTCTCTTATTATATCTGTTATTAAATTATTTAAATAACTTTCTTTTTTTTTATTAAATGATAATTGTTTATCAATTTCAGTTAAAATATCATTTCTATCTTTTTCTAATTGACTTTCCCATTTTTTACTTAACTCTTCTAATTTTTTTTCTTTTTCAATAAGAACATTATGAAATTTATAATTAACTAAATTTCCACTTTTTTCAATGTCTTTAGCTTTAACATTTCTACAATTTAATTTTTTGTCAAAAACTTTTTCACAAATAGGTAAAGGGCCTTCAATTAAAGTTTTATTAGAAATATATTGATAACTTCCATCAGTATTCTTTTTAAAAGTTAAATAAATAATATTTGCAAAAACACCATTTTTATCAGTTGAAACAACAGGATAATTAAAAAACCATTGATGAACAGTATAATGGGTATGACCTGAAATAACAATATCAATTAAATCTTTTGGTAAATTTTTAAGCAAAATATATAAATCTGAACTTGATGAACATTTAGTAAAATTCATTGTTGAATTTATCATTTGAAGAGTATATGTTTCTGTTTCATTTTGATTTGGACATTCCATTCCAAAATGTGATATTAATATTATTATATCTGTTTTATTTCTTAATATATTTGATATTTCTTTTATTGTTTTTATATAATTTAAAAAATCAATATCTGTTAAATTTACTAATGAAGAATATGATTTAGTGTTTTTTGCCAATCCAATAACACCAACTTTAATTTTTCCAGCATTAAAAATTTTATATCTTAATTGTTTAGGGAAAAATTCTTTTTTTCTTGTTGATATTTCTTGAATATTAGAAATAATATAAGAATAATTAGAATAATTCATAATTTTCCTAAGATAATCATTTCCAAAATCCCAATCATGATTTCCAATAGTACAAGATGATAAATTCATTATATTAAAAAAATCTGGTATTATAGTACCATTACTTAAAGTGTTTTCATATCCTCCTTCAAATTGATCTCCTGCATCAAACCATAAAAAACGTTCTTTCCATTTTTCCCTTATTATTGATATATATTTTCCCATATATTCTAATCCTCCTTGTGTATATGATATATTTAATTCTTCTATATTTCTTTTTATTGGATAATAATATCCATGTATATCACATGTTCCAAATATTGCTATGTTATATTCATCTTCTGATTCTTGTGTTGGAGAAGGATATTCATATTCAGATATATCTATTATTTCACTTTTTAATTTAATTATATTTATTATTTGGAGGATAATGAAAATTAAAGAAAAAGTGAACATTATTTCAATAAAAATTCATTATTTAATTATTATCAAAAATAATAAATTCAGTTTTATAAGATTTATAATATTATTAAATTCCTAATATTGAAAAAAAAAAAATCAAAATAGTTAAGTGAAATCTAATTATATTCTTTTTAAATAAAATTTCATTTACATTATTTTAGCTAATTAACTTTATTTTATTATGGATAAAATTCCTCCAAGTCAAAACTATGGATTTAATTATAAAATGAATGAATAATCAGAAGAAGAAATTAAAGAATTAGAAAATAAGTAATTTAAAATAGTAAGAACATGAATTAATATGTTACCATAACAAGTTCATTATCAATATAATTGTTCTACTTTTATTTTTTAAAAAAACAATAATATGCATTAAAAATGATAGAAATTGGAATGGCGCTAATCCTTATATTATAGTATAATTAGTAGGATTAATTCTTTGTTAAATTATTTTAAAAGTCATTTAATAAAATAAATAATTATTTAAAAAAATAAAAATGTCCAAAAGTAAGTTCATACCAAAGAAATAATAAAAATTTAATTTCTTTTTCCAATAAATAGCTGTTGACACCAACAAATATTACGAAATAATGGGTATTCCAAAAACTGCAACTCCCGATGAAATTCGTAAAGCACATAGGAAATTAGTCATTAAGCTCCATCCAGATAAAGGAGGAGACCCCGAAAAATTCAAAGAAATGCAAAACGCTTATGAAGTCCTTAGTGACCCAAAAAAGAGAGAAATATACGACAAATACGGCGAGGAAGGATTAAGAGATGGAGGTGGAGCTGATTTCGATCCTTTCGATTTTTTCGGAGGATTTGGGCCTTTCCGTTCAAGATCAAATCAAAACGTGAAAAGAAAATGCAAATCAAAATTAGTAGAATTAAGTATTACTTTGGAAGATTCATATAATGGTGGAAGAAAAGAAGTAGAATATGATAGAAGAATAATTTGTCCTAAATGCAAAGGTTCGGGATCTTCGAATCCAAATGCTAAAACTACTTGTTCTAAATGTAATGGTACTGGAATGAGAATGGTAGTTCAAAGACATGGTCCAATGATAATGCAAACTCAGACTCAATGTGATGAATGTAATGGTGAAGGAAAAATAATAAAAGATAAATGTAAAGAATGCAAAGGAAAAATGGTGAAAACTATAAAAAGAAAATTGGGAGTCGATTTAGAAAAAGGTGTTCCTGATGGACATAGATATAAAATGGCCGATGAAGGTGATGAATATCCAGAGGTAGAAACTGGGGATTTAGTAATAGAAATTTTTCTTAAAAAACATAAGGACTTTATAAGAAAAGGAGCTGATCTTATTTATAAATGTGAAATATCTCTTTTGGAAGCTTTAACCGGAGTCAAATTTGCCATAACTCATTTAGATGGAAGAAGAATATTAATAGAATCAAATCCTGGTGAAATTATCCAACCAGAGACTTTAAAAACAGTGGAAGAATTAGGAATGCCATTTTTCAATTCTCCATATAGATTTGGTAATTTATATATCGATTTCCAAATTGCTTTTCCAGATAAATTAACTGAAGAACAAAATAAAAAAATTGCTGAAATTTTAAATAATGAAAGATTAAATCATGTTGGAAGTATACCAAAAGATGTTGAGAAATATACTATGGAAGATTATAATGCTTCGGAAGCTAATTCTTCTTATAAAGGAGGCAGAAAGGAAGACTGGAAAGGAGAAGATGATGATGAAGATGATGAAGAAGGAGGTGGATATCATAAGACTGTCAATTGCTCAAATCAATAAATATTATTAAATAAATTTATTAAAAGCTTTACATTTAAATTAATTAAATATTAAATTTAATAAAATAATTATTAGAATTTCCAATTTTAAATTTTATAATTTAATTAAGATTTAAAGTGGGGAT
>JAEEGK010014244.1_pt1 | contig 17792 bp, 10 predicted proteins | sample 8958771 | NCBI WGS metagenome assembly JAEEGK01 (sample SAMN16246547, study PRJNA631951) | gut metagenome | biome: gut microbiome; feature: rumen; material: SC-attached | host: Bos | place: Iran: Karaj | collected 2018-10
ACCAAAACAAAAACCAAAATCCCCAACACCCAATCCCCACTATTTAAAAATAAATAAAAAACAATATTTTTTGTTTAAAAAAAAATAAAAAAATAACCTGTTTAAAATAAAAAAAATATAAATAAAAATATCTCATAAAAAAAATGGTAACTTCCCTAAAATAATCCTTTTTAAAATAGGCAACAGACATCCGATCTCGTACATTATCAGATTTCAAAACCCAAACCTCAAAGAAATCAAAAAACAAATGGGCAAACAGTAAACTTCCCTTAATAGACACTGCATATCTTACCTTATATGATTATGAGAGAATTCGCAAGAATGCATACAATCCAACAAAAGAGGAAGAATTAAACGAAGCTAGAATAAAATCAGAACAAGAATATGATAAAACAGCAAAAGCAAGAGCATTAAAGGATAAAATAAGAAATTTTGATAAAAATCGTCCCAAATATGAATTAAGTAATGAAGATAGAGAAAGAATAGAAAGAAATAATGATTTACAAAGAATATATCAAAGAGTATTAGATAATAATGAAGATTGCGTTAAACAAATGGAAAAATTAAGTTTGTTTGCAAGAGTAGCAACAATAAGAGACAGGCAAAAAGCAGAACATAAAGAAATGGAGAAAGTATTTAAAAAAAAAGAAGATAAATTAGATACAATGATGGAATTAGAAAGATTAAAAGAATTAAAATTACAACAAGATAGAGAATTATATAGGAAAATTCAAAACAAAAATGGTTGTCTTATTGTTATAGATCAAATAAAAGATAAAGATAGAGAAAGAATGAAACAACAAGAATTAATTGATAGAGAACAAAAAATGATGTTATTACAAATTAAAGAATTACACGCTCAAGAAATTAGAGCTGCGGAATTAAAAAAAATTAATAATGAAAAAGCAGCGAAAGAAATAGCAGAAACAAATAGAATTGCTTTATTAAATAAGCAAAAAAAATTATTAGAAGAAAGAGAAGAAGATTTAAAAATTTTTAAATATAATGTTGAAAAAGCTAAAAAAGAAGAAGAAGAATTAAGAGAAAAAAAAAGAATTCAAGATGAAAAAGAAAAAGAAACTCAAAGATTAAGAGAAAAACAAGAAAAAGCAATTGATAAACAAGCGGAATTAGATGCTTTAAGAGCTAAAAGAGCTTTTGATGAAGCTGAAAGACAAGCAAGAATAAAAGAAAAAGAAGAAGAAATGATTCGAAAAAAAAAACTCGCTGATTTAATCCTTGCTAATGAAAAACAAAAAAAAGAAAAAGAAATTCAATTAATGGAAAAAGCAAAACAAGAAAAAGAAGAATATGAAAAAATTGTAAGAAATCAAATTGAAGAAATGGAAAAAGAAAGAAGGATTGAAGAAGAAAAACAAAGAAAAAAAATCGAACATAATTTAGATTTAGTTAAGTTGATTAAAGAAAAAGAAGAAAGAGAAAAGATGAAAGAAAGAGAAATTATTGAAGAATATAGAAAAAATAAACAAATTAGAGATGATTGGTTGAGAAGAATGGAAAAAATTAAACATGAAAAAATCCAAAAGTTAAAAGATTTGAATATTAAACCAGAGTATATTGCTGATTTAGAAAATTTTCAAATTATTAGTTAAAAATTCTTTTTTTTTAATGAATTATTTTATATTGTTTTTAAGTTATTTTTAATTATATCAGATTTTTAGAAAATATTTTATGTTAAAAACAAGAAAAAGAATAAAATTATCTAAAAATTAGAAAATAAAAAAGGAAAAAATTTATTTTTCATAAATCCCAGCATAAGCATTAGAATCAATTCCACATTCACCCATTTTAATTCTAAAATAACCATTTTCTCCCCAACTTTTTCCCCATGAATTTTGGCAAATCCAATAACTTATTCCATTCTGAACACCCCATCCTACAATCACAACAGAATGATTTCCCATAAAGACCCAGTAGTATGCTGATAAATTCCTCTTTGATAATTAATAAAATCACTATAAACAGTAAAAGTAGCTTCAACATATCCATAATTAAATAAGTCATTTTTAATGTCATCAATGTTATTTAAAGAATAAATACTACTAGCTTTATAAACTTTCCACTCATCTCCATTTTTACATTTATTATCACAATCAGATTCTTTCCCTTCATAAGGATAACATAAAGAATCAACCACTCCATTACTCTTAAAAAATTGCCAAGCTGTAAATGCTAATCCACCAGTATCACATTTTGGACTAGATGGATCACAAGAAATAATTTGTTGAAGAGATAATTGTGTTGTCATTTTACCTAATGTACCTATGCAGACTCTGTTTGAAAATGCTGTTACTGATGGTAATGTTACACTTCCACAACGAGGACTCTCCCATATTTTTTGAATGCATGAGGGCCATTTTTCACGAATGTCATAGGATTCTGGAAGGTCATTTTTTTTTGAGAGGAAAGGAAACTTTTTTAGAAATATTTTTTGTTCAGGAATATTTGATTGGAAAAGATTTTTGAGTTCAGTTTCAGAGTAGGATTTAAATGGGTTTTCTTCATAGTTATAAACAGTAAATGGGGCTTTTTGCTTTAAATAGGATATTTCATTTTCGTTTATTACATATTGAGATGAGAAGATTATGATTGATAATATTATTAAGGATTTCATTGATTTTTTTTAATATAATTATTATTTATAATTATTATTAATTAAAGATAAAAACTATTTTTTTTTTAAATATCAGGTCACAATAAATAATAAAAATTAATTATAAATTTTAAAGATTCATTTGATAATGACTATGAAACAAATAAATTCAAACAAATTAAATTTTTATCTTTAAATAAATCTTAAGATAAAAAAAACAGAAAGATAAAATTATACTAATTTATAATTTAGTATTCTCTTCAAATAAAAAAGCTTTTGGAAATCAAAATAAATAGTTTGTCCGATACAAATAAATTTGATTTAAATATTTATTTTCAAAAAAATTTAAAGTTATGAGTTTAAAAAAATATTATTTAAATCATTTATTAAAACAATTTCCTTAATATTTTACTAATAATATTCCTAAATTTTTATTCTAAATTAATTAATTTTATATTTTTATATCATTGACTTTAAACATATAATATTTATAACAATAACATTTAAAATTTGATTCTTTAGATATTATCTATATTATCTAAATAATATAAATAAATTTATATCACATCTACCATATTTTTTTTATTACAAATCATATCCAACATAATTGTCAATAATATTTAAAAAATTTTTGTTTCTTTCTTTTTCATTGAGATATTTCACATTTTTATTTAAAATCTTATCTAAATTATTAGCATACAAATTATCTACATTTGGTCTTAAATCATACACATAATTAATATCAACGATATAATTCAAAAATATATCAAATTCTTTTTTAGAAATTTTTATTAAATCTTTAACTCCAGATGTTAATTCACTATTATATTTTATATACAGGATAAGTTCTTTCCAGGTAATATTCAATAAAAAATTAAGTTTTTCTTTTTTATGTTTAAGAATATATTCATCTAAAAATTTAAAATTACAAAATAATGAAATTAAATCTATCATTGGAATAGGTAATAATAAATTATTTCTTAATTTTGATATATCACTTTTAAAATACCTTAAAACATCTCTTTCTTTTTTTTTCTTGGGAACACCAATTGAAAAAACAGATTTTTCAATATTTAAACAAGAATTCAATAATTTTTCATAGATATTAATACAATTAATTTTTACTTTTTTAATTAAGTTTCTATGTTTAAAATATGTTCTGGATGACATAACGATTTTATTCTTTACTTTTTTACACTTTTTTTCATGAACATACATATTATGAGCACTATTAGAATAATTTGAACCTTCACTTAATGAAGATGATACAGAATCTGAATTATTTTCTTCTTTTTCTTTTGATTCCAAATTAATATGAATAATTGACATTTAATAAGAAATAATAATTCAAAGAAAAGTAAAATGTCTTTTCTTATTTACTAAAAATATAATTAAATATTAAAAACAATTAAATGAAAACAATCAAAATAATTTTCAAAAAACATTTAATAATTAATTTACATTTTAATTTATGTAAATTATGCTTATAATCAATTTCTTTTCCAAATCTATTTTAACTTTGAACATTACAATATTTTTAATTGTATATTTTTTAAATTTTTTTTTCAAATTAACTTTGAAAATTAATTTTTTTTTAATAATTTTTTTTGTTATTTTAAAACCATATTTATCTTTAGTAATTCTAATAAATTTCATTATTTATTAGTATAAATAATACATTAAATCAATTTTAAAAAAAGGAATTAAATATTTCTAATTCTTTGAAAATTTAACTTTATTTTTCCTATATTTTATATTGTTTATCTTTTATTCTTTTTTTATTATTCACATCATTTAATTCAAAATCTAATTTAATATCATCTTTGCTTATAAACATTATTATAAAAAATTTTGAAAAACTTTATTCTTAATATTCATTAAAAAACAATTAGAATTTTTTTTTAATATATATATTTATTTACTTATTTATATTTAATATTAAGAATTTTTTCCTTTTTTTTTAATTAGATATACTTTTAATAAAATTGAGTCATTACTTAATGTCTTCACTTTATTTTAATACATTTTATTTTTATTTTTTGAATTTGGCTTGACTTAAAAAATTTATAATTTTCCAAAACAAATTTTCTTAAATAAATTTTTTAAAAATGGGTAAAGAATATTTTTAATAATATAGAAATATCAGATGAAAAGGAAAAACTGAAAATTATTTTTGATAATATTTTATTAGTTTTTAAAAAAGAAGTAGTTAAAGTTTCAAAATATATTTTTGAAATTGAAGAACAGTTAAATATCCAAGCAAACAAATTAAATAATTTGGTAAATAAAGCAGAAAGTTCATTTCAACAATATGAATTATTAAATTATGAAATTGGAATAATAAAAAAAACTTTATTAGAAATAGGAGGAAAAATAACATTAAAACTATTAAATAATGCTTTAATAATTCAAAATCCAAATGAAGCAATTTATCTTCTTATAAAAATGTTTTATAAAATAATAAGTAGTATACAAAATAATGAAAAATTCAATAATAATATTAAATGGGAAATATTACAAAAAAAATGTACTTATTCAATTTTTACTCAATATATTAAAGTGACTTCTGAAATTTTTCATAAAAGTTTAAATAAAGATGATTTAGATGAAGCAATGCCTTTCTTAGTTAATTATGAAAAATTAGAAGAAATATTAAAAAAATTTGGCAACGAATATTTACTTATTCTTGAATTTATTAAAATTAATGTTGATTATAACATTAAATTAAATATTATTCAAAATTTATATAATGGTAATTTAAATAAAAATAATAAAATAAATACTCTTCAAACTGAAGTTAATAATTTGAATAATCTTTTAGAAAAATCAAAAGAATTATATGAATCAATGGACAAAGAATTAATAAAATTAAAATCTTTAAATTTAAAAATTAGAAATTGGAATAAAAACAATAAAATATTTGTTTTAAATCTCCTCATAAAATATAATTTATGTGAACAATATAATATAATATATGAATTTTCTCAAATATCTGATAAAGAGAAATATATTATTAAACTAAAATCCAATTTTAAAAACAGAGAAAATTTCCTAAACTTCTTATTTGAAAATAAAAAACAATATTTAAAAGGAACATCAAAAAAATTAAATCAAACAATAATAAATTATTTATTTGAAAATAATAAAACAAGAGGTATAATATCAATAGAAAAGCAAAGATTAAAATATTTCAAACCTAAATTTTTATCTCAAAATTTTACTAAAATAAATAATAGTTTAACTTCAAGAGAAAATTCAGAAACAAATACTCAATCAAAATCAAAAATAAAAGCCCTTTCAAGTATTAATACTGCTCAAATTCAAACTCAAAATACAAGCGGTGAAAAAACTACTGGAAGAACAAAAAATGAAAAAGATAATTACAAATATACTAATTTTATGAATAATAATATTATTGAATCTTTCCCTTCTTTACATGATAATCATTATGATATTAATTTAACTGAAAGAAAAAGTAATAAGCAGAAACAAAGCCCTACTTTAATTTTAGAAAAAAATGAAGTTGATTTTAATTGCTTGTATTGTTATAGATCATTGTATGATGATTAAATTCAGGATTGTTTCAAAAAATTTTATTTTTTATTGTTATATTAAATGTTATTATTTTCTAATTATTAAATTAATTATTAATGTTCAAAAATAAAATTTAAAATTGTTAATTAAATATGTGATTGGCAAATAAATAAAGAAAAAAAAAATAAAAGATGATGAAATATATATTTAATTAGTAATAATTAATAGAATTAGAACATTTTTTTAATAGCTTTGATATTAGACATTAATATTAGACAAACCTTTTTCAAATTTTGGTTTTCATTTGTATATATTTTATGATTTTATAATAAAGAATAAATATAAATTTAAAAACAACACATTATCCTGAATTTTAATAATATTAATCTCTGCTTTACTTATATTATTTTTTTTTACTTTTAAATTTTTTTAATAAAATAAATGTTATATTACCAAAAACAAAAAGCATTAAAAAAAATAAAAAAATAAATAAAATAATATTCTTATTTCCCACATATCCAAAAAAAAAAAAATATAAACCAAAAAAAAAAAAAATCATATATAAAAAATAAAAAAATGTCCAAAAAATATATGGTAACCGGAGCATCAGGAAAATATGGTACTTTCCTAATTGACCATTTGGCTACTTTAATAGAACCAGAAAACATAATTGCTGGACTTCGAAACATGAAAAATGCATCAAAATATAAATCAAAAAAAATAGAAGTTCGTCAAATAGATTACTCAAAAAAAGATACATTATTAAAAGCATTTGAAGGAGTAACAAAATTATTTTTCATATCATCACTTCCAGGAGAAAAAGTATCTCGTCAAGAACAACATAAAAATGTAATAGAAGCAGCAATAGAAAGTAAAGTAAAACATTTATATTATACAAGTTTAATTAATTGTCAATTAAATCCAATGTCAATAGCAGAAGATCATAAATATACAGAAGATTTATTAAAGGATATGACAAATGACCAACCAAAGAAAGAAAGAATGAAATATACAATAATAAGAAATAATTGGTATTTAGATAATGAGAAAGAATTATTAAAAGCTTTTCAAAAAAAAAAATGTTGTTATATTCCTTCAGGAAAAACCAAAGTTGGATGGGCACTTGAAAAAGATTATGCTGAAGCAAGTGCAAATGTTTTTACTGATGATGATGCAAAAATGATTTATGAATTTACTGGAAAACCAAGAACTTATAAAGAATTAGCTGAAACTTTTTTGGATGCAGCTGGTTTATCTTGTGATATTGTTGAAAAAGAAAAAGATGAATATATTGAGAATTTAAAAAAAGTGGGATTGAAAAATGATGCTGTTAATGATATTGAATCCATTTATGATGATATTATGAATGGTGGATTAGATTATCCTTATCATGATCTTAAAACTGCTCTTGGAAGAGATATTACTCCCTTTGATGAAAGTGTTCAAGAAGTTTTAAATAGTAAATAAATGATTTTTAAAGGAAAAGGGTTTTTAGTTTTTTGAAAAAAATAAAAGATTTTTTATTTAAAAATTTTACTGAATTTTTTTTGAGAATTTTTTTTTTTTGCATTTTTTTCAAATGATTTAAGGTTTATTATAATTATTTTTATTCTGTTTATTATTCATTTTGTTTTTATTATTTTTAGTACCAGATTGGATTAGTATATTTTATTCATTATCTTTGTATTAAAAATGAATGTAAAAAAAAATAATATAAAATCATCACATTTTCAAGTATTTATATTTGATAATTATATAGAACAACTCAGCAATTATTTTTTAAATCCTTATAATAAATATTATTAAGAGGAGAAGATTTGAAATATCAAATATTCAAAAAAAACATTAAAAATAAAAAAACAATTCATAATGGATATAATTAAATATTTATAGAACCTCTTTCTAATGATAGAATTTTTGACAAATGAAATTGAAGAAAATAATTCATTTTGAAAAACAAATATAATGAAAAGAAATTAATTATAATTTAGAATTAAATTTGATTGGAATTGAGAAATATTTTTTTTTCTCAATTAACAATTAAGTTTTGATCAATTGAAAATTTTAAAATGAATATGAAAAAAAATTATTTAAGTCTCTTATGGAATTTGAGAATATCCTAATTATTATATGGAAGTTACTTTACATTAAAAAAATATTGAAAATAATATTTATTTTTGTTAATTGATACCCACAAAAATTTCAAATTTCTTTTAAAATCCTATTTATATATTCAATAACCTAGAATCATATAATTGAAATAGATTGAGAAAACTTTTTATATATTTTTAAAGAAAATAATATCAAAGTTTAAATTATATAATTTCAAAATTTTAAAAAGTAAAACAAAGATTTAATATTATTTAATCAAATAAATAATAATAATATAGAAAATTATGAAAAAAACAAAAATAAATTAGGAGCTCGTAATATTGATAAATTTATTAGTTAATTTATTTTAAAATAAAAATTATTATATATTATCAAGATAAATTTATTTATTTTGAGTAGAACATTATTATTTTATGTAAAAAAATTAAAAAAATTTTTGAGAACATTAAAAAAAGAGTTTAAAATTTATATATAAAAGCTTGCTACTTGTTATAAATTTTGTTTTTAATTGATAAAATTGTGAAACATTTAAGGAAATTCTTATTTTTCAAAATGTGTTTTTTTCAATTCATTTAATGTATGGATTGGTCATTTAATTGTTGAAACCCAAAAACTTAAATAAAGATTTAATTATTCATAATTATAATAAATATATAATGTAAATTTATTTTAAAAAATAATTATTATTTATAATGATAAAACATTTTATTAATGAATAAAACAAAGAGCATAAACAAATTAAGAAATAAATCAGCTTATCCAAAACCATTTTCAATAAAAATAAATACAGGAAATGCAAAAAATGAATTAAAAGATACAAAATCAAAATATTTAAAAACAGAAATGAAATATAAAAAAGCAAATAATAAAGGAGATAATTATTTAACAAAATTAGACGATGAAATAGATAAATTAAATGATAAAATAAGAGAATTAATGAGAAAAAATTATGATCTTGAACAAGAAATTGAAAAAGAATTTGAATTAAAAACAAAATATGAAAATGAACAAAAGAAAAAAAGTAAAGAATGTAATGATATGAGAAATGAATATAAATCTTATCAACAATCAATTAAAACATATAAACAAATGATTGATACTTTAATTGAGGATAATTTTAATCTTCAAGAACAATATGATAAGAAAATTAATGAAATGAATTTAGAAAACCAAGTTGTTCAAGATAAATTAAATGATAAATTAAATATATTAAATTCAAAAAAAGAAGAATGTGCAAATTCAGAAAAAAAAGTAATTGATGTATTAAAACAAATAAGTAATCAAAGGGAATATTATAGTCAAAGAGCAGAAATAAGTGAAAAAAGATATATGGAATTAGAGAAGAAATTAACTGAATTACAAACAAAAATTATTAGTGAACAAAGAAATAAAGATTTAAGAAAAGAGCATGAAAATAAAAATAAAAAATTAGAACCTGGAAGTTTAACTCAAAGAGAAGAATTAAAAAAACAAATTAATAATCTTGAAAAAAATAATGAAAATATTACTAAAGAAATTGGTTCTTTAAAGAAAAAATTAAGACTATTAGTTTCTTCTCGTTCTGCAAAAATTAATGATAAAAAAAGAAAAAAATATTAAAACTTTATTTAATTATTCTTTTAATTATGGTTTTAAATATTATTAAAATAATTATTTTTTTATTTGTTTTTCAAAATTTGATTAAATGAATTTTTAAAAGATATAAAAAATATTATTAAATTAATAAATGGAAAAACTAAGTATAATCCCTAATGAAAGGGAAATTATTGAAAAATTAAAGGAAAATTATAATAAAAATGTTAAAGAATCTTCAAATCTATTATTTTCTTATGAATTTTTATTAAAACAAACTAAGATTGACATTTTACCTAAAATAAATGTTAAACAAATTTATTTATATAAAACCTTTTCAAATTATTTTGATGATAATAATTTAAAATATATAAACAAATTTCACTTCATTATGAATAAGTATAATTCAGATAATATTTTTAATTATTTTCTTTTGCATATATTTCATTTTTTTGAAAAACATTATAGTATTAAAAATAAAAAAATTCAATATCCAATAATGTATAATTCTTTTAATTATCTAATTTCTATATTTTCTAAACTTTATCACAATAAAATTTTAAAATTAAATCATTTAGAAATTATTTCTAGATTAATTCTTTTTTTTTCAATTATTCCAGATAATGAAAAATATATAAATAAAGAAGAAATTTTTAAGGATAAAATTATTAAGAATATTATGTTTATTCCTTTATCTCTTAATATAATAAAATTTACTTTTATGAATAAAAAGATAAAAATAAACAAAGAAGAAGAAAATTCAATAATCAATTATTTTGAATTTTTTTTTGAATTATTAATAGAGAATAATATTCCAAATAAAAATATATTAATGAGATATGATTCAAAAGTATTTAATATAATAGAATATATAAATTTAATAAGTTCAGAAAATAATAAATTATCAAAGACTTTAGAAAACATTCTTATAGAATTATATATAAATAATTTTTCAATAGATGGTTTAATGATTCAATTTATAAAAATAACGAAAAAATCTTTAATTGATTTTGATCAAAATAATTTAAGTGAATTAAAACAAAAATTATTAAATCATTATTTTATCATAAATTATTTAATAAATATTTTAAATAAAGAAAAGAAATTATATTCTTTAGATTCATATAAATTGAATGAAGGATTTTATTTAGGTTCTGAAACTGCAGGAATAAATGTAATAATTGACAAATTTCAAAATAATGAAAATACTATTTTATTTTCATTTAATTTAATTCCTTCTCAACATCTTATTAATTATTCTATTATTACTTGTCAAAAAGAGAATGAAATTTTTTTTGAAATTAAATTAATAAAAGAAAATAATTCTATTTATTATTATTTTTATATTGAAATTAAAGATTTTCAAATTAAAACAAATATAAGAATAGTTCCTGAAAAAACTCATTTATTTGCAATATCATTTTTTGATAAGAAAAAATTATCAGTAAGTTTTATTGGAGGCCAATATAATCATTTTATTACAAATGAATATAATTATAAAGAAGGAATTGATTTTAGTAACTTTAATTTTTGTGTAGGATGTAAATTAATATATTATACATATGAAAATTCATATATTTATATCAATTCTTTTTCAGGATTTATTGGTCCTCTTATTATTTTTAATCTACCTTATTCTAAAAGAGAAAATTTTGAAAAATTAAAATATATTTTTCAATTAAAAGGAAATTATAGTGATTTTTTATATAAAGATTATATGCTGGATAATATTTTAATATATGAAAGAAATAATTCAAATTATGAAAATATCATTAAATCAAATATTAAGGATTTAGAAAAAGATATTGAATTATATATTTATCCTCAAAGTTTTAAAAATAAATATATTGATAATATTGATTATTTAAGATTAAATGATGGGAAAAAAATAATTTTATTAAAAGAATATAAAAAAATACTTCCAAATAATTTAGAAGAAAAAAAATCCATTCCACTCAAAAAATCATTTTTTTTTAATCCAAGTATCCAAATCAATTTAAAATATGATAAAGAATATATTCTTGGAAAAGAAAATATTGCAAATATAAAAAATAAATTTCACAAAAATAGATTATTAGAAATTTATAAGAATTTTAATTCTAAATTTTTCCCTTTTAAAAGTAAAGATTCTATTTCTGAATTTTTAAAAATTGATGGAATAAAATTTTTAACTTTACATTTAGAATTTTATTATCAAATAACAAAAAAAGAATTTGAAAAAAAAGATACATTGATTAATAATTGTGAGAATAATATTAATGAATTAATTGATTTAATGTAAATTATTTTTATAATTTTTTTAGAACTAAAAATGTTGATCAAATATTATTTTTTATTGAAAATTTATTTAATTATTATATAATCTCTAGAGAAAATAATTTTATAAATTTTGAATATGTTTTCAGGCAATTCTTTTCAGAATTTACAATGTTAATACAATTAGTAAAATTATTTTAACTTTTAGATATCTCAATCTAAAAAAATAATGTCAACTATATCATTAAAATTGCAAAATTTGTTAACTTTATTCAGAAGTTTAATTTTAGAATATTATAATAAAAAAGATGAAGGAATATTATATAATCAAAATTTACATAATTTGATTTTTTTTAGGGATAGTTTACTTAACATATTATTAAATGCTGATTTATATTCTGAAGCAGATTCAAATTTAATTGATAGATTTTTTATTTATTTATCTAAAATAATTGAATCTCCTGAACAAAAAAGTGAATGTTTTTATTCTAAAAATACTATTAATAACATATTATCTTTTGCAAATATTATTCAAAAAAATGAAGAAAATATTCAAACCTTTCAAACAATTCTAAAAAAATATTTAAAAATGTCAAAAAAAAAAGATTTATTTAATTTCCTTTGTGAATATATTTTCAATATTGATGATAATATAATATCTAATATTTTATTAAATGTGTTATGTAATCCTGATTTTATAATTAATATTGAAGAAAAGAAAATTGGAGAATTTTGCCATTATTTAAATATTATTGATAGCAAAAAATTAACAAATAAATTATATAATCAAATGTATAAAACCGTTGTAAAAATAATATTAGGATATTTAATTATTTTTTCTCCAAAAGATTTGAATAATTCTATTTATTTAAATAAAATTAAAAATATTGACTTTAATCATAAATTAGATGTTTTTCAAGAATTATTATTTCCTTCTTCAAATGATAATTTTAATGGATTAATTAATATATATAATATAAATGAAAAGAAAAAAAATATAGTATCATATATATCTTTATCACTTTTTGAAAATATTATAAACGACCAATTCATTGAAGATTCTTTTAAACAATTTTGTATTAAAATATGTAATGTAATGAAAGAAGCTAAAAATAAAAATATTAATAATAATAATACTTTTTTTTCAATTTTTTTTAATGAAAATATAAATCATATTTTTCTAAATCTTTTTAATCAATATGAAAATGATAATAATAAATTAAAACAATTGAAACAATTTATAGAAGATGAATTAATTCCAACTTTAATTCAATATCATAAAGATCCTTTTATTTTTAAATTTCTAGAATATATTTTTCAATATGATAAACATTTTGATTTTTGTTTTTCAATTCTTACTAAAATTATTTCAGAAATTATCCAAAAAAAAATTTCTGAAAATAATATATTTAATTTAATAAATCTTTTATATTTCTTTGAATCTTATTTTTCAAAAAACTTAAATTCAATTCATAATATAGAAGAATTTTCAAATATAATAAAAAGAATATTTATTATATTTCAATGCTATAAATATACTTATTCAAGTGTAGTTTTTTATGATGAAAATGAACATGGGAGAATAATAAGTGAAATAATACTTGATTTATTTTTATTAGTGTTTAAAATTTTTAAAATAAAACAAATTGAGAATATTCAATTATTTAATTTAATATATATTAATCAAAACAATTCAATTTTTTTTGAAATTGATTCTTTAAAAGATAATAGTTCAATGAATGTTAATCAAGATTTGAAATATGAAATTTTAAAAAGAGATTCTAATTTAATAAGTCAAAAAAATAAATTTTATAATGGAATTAGTATTTCTATTTATTTTTTAACTAAATATTTCATAATAATAAAAAATAATCCGGTAATCAAAAATAATTTAAAAGATTTTTTTCAAGATATATTATTCAAAGATATTAAAAATCTTTCAAAAACAAAAAATTTTAAAAATTTTCAGAAACAAACATTTTGTGAGGAATATAATATAATTTTATCTTTTTTTCTTAAAAAAGAAAATAATGAAGAAATGAGTTTTAGAAATTTAGAAAAATATTTTTATGAAAATATCGTAAAAAATGAAAAAATATTATATTTTTCTCTTTGCATTTCTAAAAAAAAATATTCTTTAAACAATAAAAAAGGTAGTTTTATTTCAGCAAAAAATAATATAAATCATTCAAATAATTTTTCAAATTCTTTTACAATGATTTTCCCAAATAATTCTCTTGAAGAAAATGAAATAAACTATTTTTCTCCTCTTTCAAATAACTTTGAAAATTTAAATAATAATAATTTCAATCTTTCAAATTCCATTATTATTTCAAATTCAAAAAAAAAATCTTTTGAAGCAAGAACTAAAATAAGAAATAGAACAATTCAAGAAAAAAGTAAAATAGAAAAATTCAAAGAATTAAAAAATCAATTAAAAAAAGAAAAAAAAACTTCTTTTGAAAACATAACAGAAAAAGGAATGATAATAAATCCAAAAAATGAATTTTTTTATAAAACTTTTTCACATTCTTTTGTTGATATTTTTTTTAAAAATAAAGCGTTTATGAATTTAAAAAAATATTATATAAATAATTATAAAGTAGAAAGAAAAACAAAATTTTTAGATTATCCAACAAGATTAAAAAATTTTTCAAATTTATATGAAAATCCTCTTTTTTTAACTCAAGATTTAAATTTTTTGAATAATGAATATTTTAATATTACTCATTCTTATATTTTACCTTTCAAACAAAAATTAAAAGAAAAAAAAATTCCTTTTATCAAAAAAGAAATTCAAATTCAAGAATTTGGCCAAGAAATTGGATTTGAATGTGAATTAATAACAATAAAAAATTCTTTATTTGGTATTTTTTTAATTTGTGAAAATTATCTTTTGTTTAAAAATTATCAAATTGATGATAAAAAATATTTTATTTTATCCTTAGAATCTGATAGAATAATGAAAGAAAAAACAATTTTAATTTATTTGTCTGAAATTAAATATATAAAAGAAAGACAATTTATATTTTTTGAACAAGCAATTGAATTTTTTTTAAAAAATGGAAAAACTTATTTCTTTAATTTCTTATCTAGAAAAAATTATAATAAATTTATAATCAAATTAAAAGAAAAATTAGGTTCAGAAAATGAAATATTATTCAACAAATCAATAGAAAAAAAAAAATTAGAAAAACACATAAAAAAATGGAAAGAAAATGAATTATCAACTTATGATTTATTATTAATAATCAATTTTTATTCTTCAAGAACATATAATGATACTTCTCAATATCCTATTTTTCCTTGGGTAATTAACAACTTTAAATTATTATATTCAATGGATTTAAATAAAATAAAAGAAATATTATCATATCCTAAAAAAAAAGAAGAATTAGAAAATGAAAATTTTTTTGCAAGAATATTAAAATATCCTATTAGTGCTCAAAAACTTGATAAAAGACTTTTAGCTATTGAAAGATTTGAAGAACCTTTTGATGATAATAACAGAGCTCATTATTATTCTCATTATTCTACTTCTTCTTATATTTTTTATTATTTAATGAGAATTAAACCTTTTATGGAAAATTTAATTAAATTACAAAATAATTCTCAAGAAAACGCAAATAGAATGTTTGTATCTTTTTTTGATACTCAAGAAGCTATTAATTCTAGTAATGATAATAGGGAATTAATTCCTGAATTTTATAATAAAATTGAATTATATATTAATTTAAATTGTGTTGATTTTGGACAAAAAAGTAATGGAATGCAATTAGATGATGTTGTTCCTTTAAGTTTAATTTATAATGATAATGACACTGATAATAATAATAATTATATTAAAAATCCTCTTTCTTTATACATTGAATTTATGATTTTACATAGAGAAATATTAAATAGTGATTTTGTTAATAAATCAAATGAAGATTCAATTTTTAATTGGATTAATAATATCTTTGGTAAAAATCAATATATTAAAAAAGATGAATTGGCTAAACAGATTTGTAATACTTTTCCTTCTGCAACTTATAAAGAAAAATGTTCTTTTTACAACAAAATAAAAAATATTGAAGATCAAAAAATTATGGTAAATCAAACTGAAAGAGAACAACTATTAGAAGATATCAATATTACTATTAATTTTGGTATTATGCCTGAGAGATTAGAATTTAAAAGTAATTTAAATAAAAATGAGTATATTAAAATCAATAAAGATAATAAAGATTATAATAGGAATATAATTGAATTAGATGAAAAAAATTGGATTTATTTTAAAATTTTTAAAAATGAATTTTTAATTGTTTCTAGAAATGGTGATATTCAAATAATTAATGAAGATAATCAAAAAATATATTTTGAACAACAATTTAATTTTGATTTACCTAACAAAAAATCTGTGAGTGACAATACTTTTCAATTTGATAATAATCAATCTATAAGAATTCAATATTTCGTTCGATATTATAATAATAAATTATTTTTATGTAGATTTAGAGATAATAGTTTTAGAATATTCTTTTTAAAAGAATCAACAAAAGAAAAGTTTACAGAAAAAAAAATATTATGTGAAGATTATGTGAATGTTATAAGAGAAATCCCAGAAAATTCATTTATAATTGGTTTAAAAAACGGAAAAATTATTGAATATGAAATTACTAATAATAAACAAATAATAATGAAAAAATCTATTTTTTCCCATTTATCCTGTATTAAAATTATAGAAATTGATTCATATGAATTATCCTTAAATATTATATTAACATCAACTAATTCAGAACTTTTTATTAGAAAACTGTATGATTTTGAATTATTAACCACAATAAATATAAATCCAAAATATAAAATTAAAATGATCAAATTATCTCCTTTAAAATTAATATATATTATGTGTTTAGGAAATAATAATAAATATTATATTTTTGGTTATACTTTAACAGGAATTAATTTTGCAAAATCAGAAGGTGAATATTATAATACTTTTATTTTCACTCATAATGGAAATTTAATAGTTGAATACTTAAATATTGGAAAAATAGATATTTTAAGCGGAAGTGATTTAAAAAATGTTTTAATTAAGAAAGAAATTGCTTTTATAAATATGATTGTTAAATCTGGAGTATCCTATTTTGATTCAAGAGATTCTAATGATTATAATAATTCAGAAATTTGGCATTTATTCCATAAAGGAAAAAATAGGATTTTCCCTCAAAACATTAATTTTGACTGTTAATAATTTTATTCTCTATTTTTATAGAATCAAATATATTTTAATATTAGTATTGATTTTTAATATTGTATAATTGAATATAAATTTTTAAGTTTTTTAAATTTGTTATTAATTAATTACTTATTTTTTAATCTAGATATTATTGTATATATTTCATAAAAATAGGATATAAATTTGTAAAAATATATGTAAAATTTAAAAATATTTTTTTTATTCACCATTTTCTTTAAGCTTTGAAGTTTAAATTAATAAATATGTATCAATTGAAATTAATTTAACAAATATTAGACATAATTTAAATCATCAAAAAAAAAAATTAAATATTTTTTTTATAATAATTAAAATTAGAAAAATAATAATAAATTACTTTTATTCCTATATAGACAACCTCCTTCCCCTTTCTAGTACGAACTAATCTCTCCTCTCTTTATAATAAGGGGTCCTTTTTTCAAAAAAAATTTCTTAAAAATTACC
>JAEEGK010014245.1_pt1 | contig 17792 bp, 15 predicted proteins | sample 8958771 | NCBI WGS metagenome assembly JAEEGK01 (sample SAMN16246547, study PRJNA631951) | gut metagenome | biome: gut microbiome; feature: rumen; material: SC-attached | host: Bos | place: Iran: Karaj | collected 2018-10
GCGCATCGCGGCGAGCTGGGTCAAGGTAAATGCAATCTTTGGGTTCACAATGGTTTAGATATTCCTCTGCGGTCTCGTTACACACCTTGATTTCAGTATCTAGCACCCTGAAATTGTGTTTTGCCAAGTCACAAAGTTCCCTTTGGCGTTCCACATAATCGGTCTCCTTGAAACTTTTGGAGAGATAATAGGTGTCAATGCCCAAACCACCCGTCAGGTCGACCAAGGAATTACCTTTCAGCAAGTTGGCTTTGTATTTTGCCGTGGCCTCTGACGAGCATTGCTCAATGGACAGATGTGCTGGGAAAAGCAAGTCCTCGTTTTGGCTCCATTGCGGCACTTTCTTCTGCAAGAGCTGTCGTGCCTCGATTTGTCGCAAGGCCAAGGAAACGTCAATGCCGACGTCCGCCTTGCGTAAGGCGAGCGCCGGCACGTCGGCGTTCAGGTTTTCCCTGATGAATTGTCGTGTGGTTTCGTCCAAGGTCAGAGGTTCTTCAGGTTCTGCACCTCGAGGTCGGTGAGGAAACGCCATTCGCCACGCGGCAGGCGGTATTTGTCCAAACCCGCGAACATCACACGGTCAAGTTTAATCACCTCATAACCAAGGTGTTCAAAGATACGGCGCACAATGCGGTTACGGCCCGAATGGAGTTCGATGCCGATGCTCTTCTTGCTATCGTCGTCTTGGTCGTATGCTATAGCGTCAGCAGCGATAGAACCGTCGTCAAGCTCGATACCTTCAGCAATGCGCTGCATGTCATTTTTGGTCAAGGGCTTGTCAAGTATGACGTGGTAAAGCTTCGGCACCTCACTGCTCGGATGAGTGAGTTTCTTGGTCAGGTCGCCGTCGTTAGTGAACAGCAGCAAGCCCGTAGTGCCCTTGTCGAGACGACCCACAGGGAAAATGCGTTCAGGACAGGCATCCTTTACAAGTTCCATCACCGTGTCGCGCTCATACGGGTCGTCACTGGTGGTGATATAACCTTTGGGCTTGTTGAGCAGGATATAGCGGAGCTTCTCGCGGTTGAGCGTTTGGCCTCCGTACACTACTTTATCTTCGGTCTTCACCTTGTAGCCCATCGTGGTGATGACTTCACCGTTCACTTCCACGCAACCAGCTTTGATAAGGTCGTCGGCTTCGCGGCGCGAGCAGATGCCACAGTCGGCCAAGTATTTGTTGAGACGGATTTCTCCAGTCGCTTTCGGACGGTCGTATTCCGGGTCTTTCTCGCGGACGTAGCCCTTACGGCCACGACGCGGTTCTTCATCGTCGTCAAATCTACGGCGAGGACGGTCGTCGAAACGACGGTTGCCACCATACGGACGGTCATCGTCAAATCTGCGACGCGGACGGTCATCATCGTCAAAGCGGCGTCTTGGTCTGTCATCATCATGGAAACGGCGGTCGCCTCTCGGCCTGTCGTCATCGAAACGGCGGTGTGGACGATCATCATCGTCAAAGCGACGACGCGGTCTGTCGTCGTCATGGAAACGACGCTCTCTTGGCTTGTCATCGTCAAATCTGCGACGCGGACGGTCGTCGTCATCAAAGCGGCGGCGCGGTCTATCGTCGTCATGGAATCGGCGGTCCCTCGGTTTGTCATCATCAAAACGGCGGCGCGGACGATCATCGTCATCGAATCTGCGGCGCGGACGCTCGTCATCGTCATTGAAACGACGCCTTGGACGGTCGTCGTCATGAAAGCGGCGGTCGCCAAACTTGCGGTCGCCTCGGTCGTTGAATCGGCGCTCACCTCTCGGCTCGTCGCCAAACCCTCTCTCTCGTCCCTCTTCGTCACCATCGCGGTGATAAAACTTGAAGGACCTTCTCTGTTGGAACTCTTCAGAGTCCTCTCTTCTGGTGCGCGGACGCTTGCCAGATCTTTCGTTGTCAGTCATTTAATTAATGTATTAGTATTGAAAATTTCGGGCGGCAAAAGTACGAAGAAATTCGGAATGCGAAACGCAGAATTCGGAATTTTTTGCCACCGATTCAAATGACCATTAATGAAGCTACACTTTATCTAATACTATCACAAAGAAACTCTATAATAATTCACCCCAAATCTCGTTTTATTTAATAATTTCGTACTTTTACCGCCTAAATAGCAACAAAATGGACAGAATAAAGGCTTTTACCACGCTTATAATCACTCTTTTAGTCACTACGGCTTTCGCACAAAACGAGGTGTCAATAGGCCATTGGCGCACCCATCTGCCTTACCATAAAGTCATCGCTGTCGAACCAGTCGGCAACTTGATTTATGCCGCCACCGAATATGAGCTGTTTACTTATGACAAAGAAGACAACTCCATCCATATCCTCAACAAAATCAACGGATTGTCGGATGTCGGCATCAGCACGATGGGCTATTGCGAGAGTCAGAAGAAACTCTTTGTGGCCTACACCAACGCCAATGTCGACCTCATCGACCGCGAGGGTAACATCAGCAACATGAGCGACATCAAGGACAAAAACATCGTAGGCAACAAGAGCATCAATCACGTCTTTTTCGATGGCGATTTGGCATACGTGGCTTGTGGCTTCGGCATTGTTGTTTTCGACCTTAAACGTGAAGAAGTGAAAGACACTTATTACATTGGAAACCAAGGTGATATGGTCAACGTAACCGATGTGGCCATTTTCAACGACAGGATTTATGCCTCTACTGATGATGGTGTATATTACGCATCGCAAGACGCACAAAACCTCGCCAACTATGCCGCATGGCACTTCGACACCTCACTGATTCACCCGCATTTGGCCTATACCGAAATGGAGGTTTTTGGAGGCAAACTTTTCCTCAACTACGACGGTGGGTACGACAAAGACACGCTTTTCTTCCACGATGGCAACGCTTGGGATTATTTTGAGAAAGCCAACACATCCCAAAAGCGTGAACTTCGTACATGCAACGACAAGCTACTTATCACAAACTATTATTCCGTAAAAATCTACGACAACAGCCTCAACGAAATCCTCAAGATTTACCAGCCAGGCAGCAGCATCGAACCACAGTCAGCAGCCATCGACAGCAACCACGACTATTGGATTGGCGATGCCAAACGAGGTCTCATAAGAACCGATAATGGCAGTAACGCTACTGACGTAAAGCCCAACGGCACCGCATCAAAGAACGTGTTTGAGCTGCAAGCCTGCGGCGACCAAGTGTGGATTGCCACTGGTGGTCACGCGACCAACTGGGGCAAACGCTACATGAAGGAAGGCGTGGCCCGTTTTCAAGACGGCCAATGGACTATCTTCAACAACCAGACGATGACCGAGTTAAGCCCCTATTCCGACTTCGTTTGCACTCTAACCGACCCGAATGACCCCTCTGTCACTTACGTTGGCACATGGGGGAAAGGGCTTCTGAAATTCAAAGGCGATGAACTCGTTGAGGTTTACAACGCCGACAATACCGATGGTGCCTTGGATTACTGGATTGCAGACCCGAGCCTCATCAACATCAGTGGCCTCGGTTTTGACAGTCATCACAACCTCTGGGTGGCCAATACGGGTGCCAACCGCCTGCTCGCGGTGATGAAACCTAACGGCGATTGGCGGTCGTTCAGTCTTGGTGGAAACACCAGCGGCAACGACATCGGCGTTATGATCATCGACAACCACGACATGAAATGGATTGTGAAGCGCAGTGGCGAAATCATCGTTTTCAACGACGGCGGCACCATTGATGATGAGTCGGACGACCAAGTGGCTTATCTCAATACGAGCAATACAAGTGGCGGACTACTTGGCACAGCCAACTGCCTTGCTGTCAACAAGGACGGTGAAGTATGGGTGGGTACTTCTGACGGACCCTGTTATTTCGCAGACTCGCGTAAGATTTTTTCTGAAGAAAACTACAAGGCGAGCGTAAAAGAGGTGCGGCGCAACGACGGCACTGACCAATGGGATCCGCTCTTCAAAGGCTCCAGCGTGCTCTCGATGGCCGTCGACGGTGCCAACCAAATCTGGTTTGGCCTTGAATCGGGTGTAAGCCTTATGTCATTTGCCAACAACCCCAAGGAAGTGCATTACTTCACCACCGACAACAGTCCGCTGTTCGAGAACTCCGTTACCACGATGGCCATCGCGGCTGACGGCGAGGTGTTTTTTGGCACAGCGTCCGGCGTGATTTCATACAAGGGCGAGTCGGCAGAACCCGAGCCGGAAGTCAGCGACGTGATTGCCTATCCTAACCCTGTCAGGGAAGATTTCAATGGTTACGTGGGCATCAAAGGCTTGGTGGCCAATTCGTTGGTGCGCATCACCACGGTCGATGGCAGCTTCGTCACCCAAATTCTTTCAGAAGGAGGACAGGCTGTTTGGGATCTCAACAACATCAACGGGCAGCGCGTCACAGCGGGTGTCTATCTCATTTTCACCAGCGACAAATACGGTCACGACCGTTTTGCCACAAAGATCTTGGTGCAGTGACGGTTGGCGAAAAAACCCAAGGCATTGTCCTGCAATCGTTGCGTTATGGCGACACCAGCCTAATTGTCAAAGTCTATACCCGCGATTCGGGACTCAAATCCTATATGGTGAAAGGTGCCTTCAATCATACGGCCAAAAACCGTGTGGCTATGTTCCAAAATTTGCACCTTATTAATTATGTGGAGGTCGGCCACACAAAACCGACGGCTTCTCTGGGTTATCTGAAAGATGTACAACTGAAAACCGTCTACCACAACTTGCCTTTCGTGATGAATAAGAGTGCCATCGTGATGTATATCAGCGAGTTGCTCTCTAAAACCTTGACGGAACCCGAAAAAAACGAGGCACTTTACGACTTCATTGAACAAAGCCTGCTCTGGCTCGACCTTGTGGAGGCCAACTACGCCAATTTCCCTTTGTACTTCACCCTTGAATTGACACGATATCTTGGTTTTTACCCGAAACCGAACTATGTGGAAAGTTTTTGTTTCGACATGATGGAAGGCCAATTCACGCACGATTATCCCGTGCATCCTTATTATTTCGATGCAGAAAACGCCAACTTGCTTTCACGCTTACTCAATGTGAGCATCGACGAGGCTTGCCACATTCCGCTCAACGCCATACGTCGTCGCGAAATGCTTGATGGCATGATAACATTCATGCGACTTCACGCCCCTGTGATGAAGGGTTTCAAGTCGCATGAAATATTGAAAACTGTTTTGGAATAAATTATCGTAACTCCAACGATGTCTGACCAATCAGCTTGCCACCCTGCTCATACACATCAATGTAATAACGTCCTGGCATCATCTCGATGTTGGAGGGCTTGATGTAATATGCACGTACGGCAGCATCTTTCCCGTCATAGTTGACGCGCACTCGTTCGGTGTATTGCAGCGATTCACCGTTTGAAGTAAACGAATACTCATCTCCCGATCCTTTGCTTATGACGGCTTTTGTAGGGTCGGCGATGCGAAGATAGAACACCTTGGTGCCTATTTCAACAAGGTCGTTTTGCGCCATCGTAAAGTTAACCATGATGCGCTCGGCACGGTCGGCACGATCGGTGGTGGTTTCCTTCGAGCCGCCCTTGAATCGTACAGCATTGGCAGTTAGACCATGGATTTTGATGGTGGAAGCGAGGTTCACCTTGTCCGTCAGTTCGTCGTTTCTACGCGTCAGGTTAGTGTTTTGGCGTTTTTCAGCTTGGTATTCCTCGCGAATGCGCTCGTTTTCAGCCACCAATTCACGGTTGACGGTATAGAGCGAGTCCATCTGGCGCACATACTTTTGCGAAATGGCTTGCAACGAGGCAACTTTCTTCTTGATGCGGTTGTAGTCCCATTGTGAGTCAAGCAGTTTCTTAATCTCGATAGCATCGGCTTGGATAATGCTGTCTTTCTCGGCCAACTCTTGGCTCAACTCGCCGTAGCTTTCCTTCAACTCGTTGTGGACTTTCATCAAGCTGTCTACTTCAGCCTGGAAGTCAATGCGTTGCAGTTCCTTTTCTGCCTCAAGGGTTTTCAGGTCGCCTTTAATGGACGAGTTCTTGACAGCCAAAACGATGACAAACACCAAAGCCATAAGCAATGCGGCCAGGGCTACATATAGAAGCTTGCGGCTTTGGGCTGCGTTCTTCTTCATTTTCTCTTCAACATTCATGGTATGTGTTTTTTGATTGTTGCTGCAAAAATATAAATATTAAACGTACGTAATGGGCTTCCCCTCTTTTTCCTCCACTGGCTCCACCTTGGTGCGAGGGATGCTGACTGGAATCGATTGGCCCACCACATCAATTTGGATCAGCAGTCGCCTTTTACTCTTTATCGAAACCAATTTGCCCATTTGTCCTTGCAGAGGCCCATTGGTAATCCTAACTAACTGGCCTTCCTTCAAGTCGATGTTTTTCAGTTCTTCCTCATCGTCGAGAGGGTTGTCAATGTATTTCTTGATGGCAAGAATCTGCTTGTCAGGGACAACGACAGCCTTGTGTTCAAAAGTGACGAACTTCACTACACCATAAACGCCTAAGATGTAGTAATATTGTCTTTCACTATTGCGGACAAAGACATACGAGCGAAACAACGGCTCCTCAACTTTCTTTTTCCTGTCGCTCCATTGCTTTATGCGGGTGATTAGCGGCAAGTAGGCTTCATAACCCGACTCCACCAGTTGTTCGAAAACTTTCTTCTCTGCCCGCGACCTGACGTAGAGAGCATGCCAATGTTTCTCGTCAAGGTTTTTTTTCACGTCAGGTTGATCCATCATGCAAGGCTTTGGTTATTTCTCGCTTTTGTGCTTACTGCTTTTATGATGATGTTTCTTCTTGTCATCTTCACTTTCTCCATAGTAATCGTTGCCATTGCCATAGCCATAACCGTAGCCATAACCATAGCCGCCATAACCATAACCGTAACCATATCTCTTGCCGCCATAACCATAACCCTTTTCGGCACGTAGGCCATTTATCACAATGGAAAGGTCGAGATTACGCTCCTCAAGGTCTTTGATGACAACACTGAAAGCGTTCTTGTTGGTCACGCCTTGGCGGACAATAAAGAGGTTGGCGTCGGAATAGCGCATGAGCAACATGGCATCTGTAACAAGGCCCAACGGAGGCGTATCGATAACGATGTAGTCGTAGCGTTTCTTCAGTTCAGTAAACAGCTCATTGCACTTGTCGGAAGCAATCAGTTCAGCCGGATTGGGCGGAATAGGACCAGAAGTGATGATATCGAGTGTCGGTATCTTACCAGAAGCCTGGATAACATCATCCAGCGACTCTTTGTTGGAAAGGAAACTGCTCAATCCGATGTTGTTGCTGATGCCAAATTCTTGGAACAGCTTGGGTTTACGCAAGTCAAAGCCAAGAAGCACGGTCTTCTTTCCGTACAGGGCATATATCGATGCGATATTGATACTATTGAAGGTCTTTCCGACGCTCTGCATATCGCCTGTGACAAGCACAGTGCAAGGCATCTTGCTTTGGGTGATAAATTCAACATTGGTTCGGATAGAACGGAAGGATTCTGAAATGGGCGACTTGGGGTTGTTGATAACCAATAATGGGTCTTTTGAATTGGTTTGCGCCACTTGTCCCACAATGGGATACCGTGTCAGCTTCTCCACGTCTTTGCGGTCGCTCACAGTGGTGTTGAAGAAGTTCTTTAAGAAAAGGTAGAGTCCGGGGATGAGCAATCCAATAAATAGAGCAATGAGATAATTCATCGAGGTGCGAGGTGCAATTTGCACTGTGCGTTCAAGACGAGCAACGTCAAGGATTTCGTTATCAGGCGTGTTGGAAGCTCGCAGAATTTGTGCTTCGGCACGGCGTGTCATCAAATACTTGTATGTATCATCAGTAAAGTTAAAGTTACGTTGGTAGTTGAGGAGTTGCTGTTGTTTTTCGGGCAGCATTTTCGATTCCGACTCAAGGGTGCGGATGCGGCGCTCAACTTCTTGTAAGCTCATCTCGGCATTTTCGACAAGGTTGCTGATTGTTTCGAGCAAAGCTTTCTTTGTGGTAATGATTTGCTCGTTGAGTTTCACCACTTGTGGGTGTTGTTCAGTCTGCGTGAGCAACTGTGTGGCTTTGGTTTGCGAAAGAGTGACAAGATCTGTAACCAATTTATTGAGCAACAAATCGTTAATGCCCATTGTACTTGGAGCGGCCAGATTTTCAGGATCTTCGATTTGAATTCTGATATAGTCTTGCAGACGTTTGTACATCTTCACATTGACCAACATTTCCGCCCTTTCTTTTTCCAAGGAGCGAAGATTGGTATAAACCCCGTTAGCCTGAATATCGAAGTTGATCAAGTCATTCTCTGTGCGGAAGTCCTTCAGTTCGGTTTCAGCTTGGGTCAGTGATTCTTGGATGCCATACAACTCGTTGTTGATAAACTCGATTGTGTTTTCGGAAACAAGGTTCTTTTTTTCAAGACCGCGTACAACGTATTCGTTCATCAAAATGTTGACAAACTCTACAATTTTCTGCTTGTTGGCACCGCTCATCACTATAGATGCGACGGAAGATTGTTTCGTAGTAGAGGACACGCTAAAGCCCCTCATCTGTTTGACAAGAGAAGGATAGCTGTTGAGCCAGAAATACATCTTGGTGTTGCCCATGTTTTCAGGACCACTCTCATTGGTTTTGGTTATACGGATCCTGTTAAAGCCATTGTCAATCCATTCACCTTGCTTGAACTCACCGCTATAGTTGACATTATCAATGAGACCCGCCCACTGGCAAAGGATAAAATCATACTTTTGGATCTTTTCACCCACAGCTTGAAGCGCAATATTACCATTGTTCAAGAAACTGACTTCATATTGGAGTCCAACAGCCTGCGGTACACTACGGTCAAACTCTACCAAGAAAGGGGAATTCTTGTACATCTCATTGGCTGCAATACGGCCTTTTTCCATATACGTTACCTCAATACCCATCTTTTTGACAGCTCTTTCGGTAAGCGTATAGGATTTTAGAATCGCCAACTCGTTGTCGATATTCTGGTAATTACCGAAATTCATCGTAGTCATAATGGCGGTGGCATCATAATTGCCACGATCTTCGTTGATGAGAACGGTGCCTGAAGTTTGATAGATTCTCTGGGAGTATCGGTTGACGACGTAACCTACGGCAAGAGCGGCGATGACAAAGATAACAAAAAGGTACCAATGTCCTAAAACCATGAATATCAATTGCTTGATATCAAAACCTTGTTCTTCGTTGTTAGCCTTCGAAATATATACTTGCTTTTCGTTTGCCATGACTTCTAAATGATTAGGAAATTATGATGGATACTCAATATTATTTTTTAAATGCTAAATACAGGGTAAATGCGAGAGAGACAACGGAGAGTACCGTCGAATAGGGGAAGGTGGTGAAGCCCCATTGCTTGATTTTGAGTGGCTCCACATAGATGATGTCATTGGGTTTGAGATAGTAGTAGGGCGACTCTAAAATATCGGCCTGGCCCATGTCGACGGTGACAACCTTAGAACCATTATCTGTCTGGCGGATAATCCTCACCTCTTCCCGCTTCGCAAAACTGGTCATATTACCAGCCATGGAGATGGCTTCGAAGAGGTTGATTTGCGCCTGATAGACTTTGTACATACCCGGTCTGTTGACCTCTCCAATCATGGTCAAATTGAAGTTCGACAATTTGACGATAAGCATGGTTTGGTTGACAAATTTGTTCAACTCCTCCTGCATCTTGTTCTTGGCTTCGTCAACAGTCATGTTCTTTACGTCAATGCGGCCAATCAGCGGAAGTTCGATGTACCCTTCTTCGTCAACGGTATATGAACGCAGATAAATGGATCCATCTCCGCTCATTTGCATTGAAGCACTTCCAATATCGCCGTTGATGGCGGCAGCGGCGCGTTCATCAATGGTGTTGATGGCACGAATGTAAAGGTTGTCGCCTGGTTGTAGACGATAATTGAAGGACCTCTCATTGACATACTCTTTAGAAATGTTGGCCTCGGCCATTTGAACCTCCTTCAGATAAAGCATTCTCTTTTGGGGCACACATGAGGCAAAGCCAATGGTGAGCAGAAGCGAGAAAATGGCGATTTTGTTTAGTTTTGATTTCATATTGTTATTGTTTAATACTTCTTCGTAAAGGCGAACTTGCCGTGTTTTTCTTTTATATATTATTGTTGAATAACGTCAATTCCTTGACACCAACCAAAGGCGTCTTGGGCATTTTTTGTTCAATTTTGAAACTATATTTGCCAGCCTCTGTGATCTGCAAGGCTTTATTGATGGGCAACTCGAATGAATAGACTCCATTTATAGCGTCTGATTTCCAATTACCTTCATTGTCTTTCACACTAAATTTATAGCCTTTGCTACGATAGGGAGTGCCGTCAGAAGTAAGTACGGAAAACACAAGGTCAATATAACCAAAAGGATAATCATCCGTAAAACTAATGCGCAGGCCAAGGTCGAAAGTGGTTGGTTCTGTGATTTCAACTTGGTTGGTCACAAAATCGAATCGTTCCCAGACAGTTTGATAAAACTCGCGGTGCAGCATGATTCCATCACTCTCCTTGTGGTCACAACCAACAAGCAAGAGGCTAAAAAACAATGCGATGACAGCGCGTCTTTTCATCTCGTATGAATCCATAAAATCGTGCAAAGGTATGAAAAAACCTTTATTCAACAAGTATATTTTCGTAATTTTGTAGAAAAGCGTGATTTATTGAAAATTTTTCGTCTTATCCCTTGCGGGCAAACGAGGAAAAAATTGTACTTTTGTTCCGTGAAGGCGGAACCGCGATTTTGAAATGAGCAGAAATAACAACAATTTGTCAAACAGGAAGTTATTGGTGATGGGTGTATTCATTGCCGTGGGTGTGGTGTATCTCATCAGGCTCTTCACACTCCAAGTTTTCGACAAGCACTACAAGCAGTTGGCCGACAACAATGCCTTGCGTTTTGTCACCCAATATCCCGCCCGAGGCAAAATCTATGACCGCAACGGCAAGCTTTTGGTCTTCAATGAGGCCGTTTACGACCTCATGGTCATCCCAAAGCAAGCCATGCGCCGCGACACACTACATCCTTTCGATACCATGAGTTTTTGCCGTCTTCTAGACATCGACCGCGAATCGTTCATTGAGCGAATGAACAAAGCCAAGAAGGAGTCGTATCTAAAACCCTCGCCTTTTATGACGGCAGTGTCAAAGGAGAACTACGCTCATATCGCCGAAGTGCTTTATCGCTATCCAGGTTTTTATTTCCAAACGCGCACCGTGCGCCACTATCCCCAAGCCATTGCTGCACATACCCTTGGCGACATCGGCGAAATCAGTCCTGCTGAACTGGAACGTGACGAAGAAGGCTATTATCGCCAGGGCGATTATGTCGGCAAGTCGGGGATTGAGCGATCGTACGAAAAGGAACTGCGCGGTGTGAAGGGTTTGCGCGTGATGATGGTCGACGTACACAACCGCGAGATGGGCAGCTTCGACAACGGCAGCCTCGACCGCGACCCCGAAGCGGGCAAAGACATCTATCTCGGTATGGATGCCGACCTGCAAGCCTACGGCGAGCAACTTATGGTGGGCAAAATCGGCTCCATCGTCGCCATCGAGCCGAAGACGGGGCAGATTCTCGCATTCGTCTCCAGTCCCACCTATGATCCCAATCTCCTTGTTGGCCGTCAGCGCGGCAAGAATTACCAAGAGCTGCAAAAAGACCCAATGAAGCCTCTCATTAACCGTGCCATCAGCGGTACCTATCCGCCCGGCTCTACTTTCAAGACCGTGGTCGGCATGATTGCCATGCAGAGCGGCTCCATTACACCTGCCACCACCTTCCATTGTAGCGGTCCCGCCTCGCTGCCCATCAAGTGCACCCACTCCCATGGCCCTAGCCCCGACTTCGCCAACGCCATCATGAATTCGTGCAATCCCTATTTTTACGAGTCGTTCAAGACAACCATCAACAATCCCAAATTCGGCGGTGTAAAGAAAGGCTATGAATATTGGAAGAACATGACTTACCAATTGGGCCTCGGCCACACTTTTGGCACCGATATCCCTTACGAACGGTCTGGCAACATCCCCTCTCGCGAGTATTATGATAAGATGTACAAAGGTCAATGGAATTCCGTGACCATCAGATCGTTGGGCATCGGGCAAGGTGAGGTTTTGGTGACTCCTTTGCAGTTAGCTAACATCGCGGCTCTTATTGCCAATGAAGGTTATTATTATCCGCCTCACCTCATCAAGTGTTTCGGCGACACCACTGCCATTCCCGCCGTGATGACCACCCGCGTGGAATCGGGCATTGAGGCGAGACATGTGCGCGTGATGAAACAAGGTCTGCGCACCGTCTTCAGCGGTCCGGCAGGCACGGCGCGACGCTACGAAATGAAGGACATCCCACAATGCGGCAAGACCGGCACAGCACAGAATCCACACGGGAACTACCACTCCAATTTCATCGCCTTTGCCCCTTACGACGACCCAAAAATCGCCCTCGCCGTCATTATCGAGAACGGCGGCTACGGTGCCACATGGGCCGCCCCCATCGCCAGCCTGATGATTGAGAAATACATACGTGGCTACACCGTACGCGAAGAACTTGAACAACGCATGATGGAAGGCCGCATCACTTACAAGAACGAAAGATGATTACCGAAAACGACAATAGGAACCGCATCATTGGCCACCTCGACTGGATGACCATGCTGATTTATTTCGCCTTGGTATTGATAGGCTGGTTCAGCATTTTCTCGGCTAAATACAACGAATTACACCCCAGTATTTTCGACTTTTCGATGGAGTACGGCAAGCAACTGATGTGGATTGGCATAGCTCTGTTTGCAGGGTTCATCGTCCTGCTCATTGATGCCAAGTTTTTCAATGCTTTCTCGCTATGGATCTATTTTTTCTTCCTTGCCTCGTTAGTGATGGTGCTGGTTTATGGTAAGGCGACCAAGGGTGCTACCTCATGGATTGAGTTTGGGCCTGTCAAGTTCCAGCCTTCGGAGTTCGCCAAAATGGGCACGGCACTAGCCCTTGCGGGCTATCTTGGCCGCCTCGATGTGGATCTAAACAAACGCAGGGACCAACTCGTCAGTTTTGCCCTTTTTCTTGCGCCTATGGCCCTTGTTCTCATGCAGAATGACACGGGGTCGGCCTTGGTTTTCATCTCGTTTATCTTTGTGCTTTATCGAGAGGGGATGCCTGGCGCAGGCTGGCTCATGGTGATTGGTGTGGTGGCAGCGCTACTATTCGTCTTTACTCTCATTTGGTCACAAAAAGTGATGTTCGTCATTCTTGGTGCCTTGTTGCTGCTCACGCTGCTTTACCTCATCCTAAACCGCAAGCGCGAGGCTATCATTCCCGCCATCATCGTATTTGCCTTGGGTTTAGGAATGGTGATTTCCGTCGATTATGCCTTCAATCATGTGCTCCAAGAGCATCAGCGGAACCGAATTTTGGTGTTGTTGGGTCAACTTGACGACCCCAAAGGCGTTGGCTACAATGTCTATCAATCAAAGATTGCCATCGGTTCAGGAGGATTCACCGGAAAAGGGTTTCTGCAAGGCACCCAAACCAAATATGACTTCGTACCCGAACAGCATACCGACTTCATTTTTTGCACAATAGGCGAAGAGGGAGGTTTCCTTGGCACAGCGATAGTAGTGTTGCTTTATGTGGCTTTGCTTGTGCGAATTATTGTTTTAGCCGAGCGGCAACGGTCAACGTTCAGCCGTGTGTATGGCTATGGCATTGCGGGCATTCTTTTTGTCCACGTGGCTATTAATATCGGAATGACCATTGGTCTAATGCCCGTCATCGGCATTCCCCTGCCCTTCTTGAGCTATGGCGGAAGTAGCATGTTAGCCTTCACCATCATGCTGGCCATCTTCGTGAAACAAGATGCCAACCGATTGAATATACTGTAGTTAGAGAAAACGCTTTACGGCTGTTTTGGTATGATAAGTGCACAAATGAAATAAGCAATCAACGCCGTACCGAAACTGCAAAACGTGAGTACCACCCACAACAAGCGAATGATGGTTGGGTCGAGTTCAAAATACTCTGCGATACCAGCACACACGCCGCAAAGTTTTTTGTCAGTCTTTGAGAGATAAAGCTTCTTGGGTTCCATTTTTGATGATTTTGTGGTCGCAAAAGTACACATATTTGCAAATATGCCGCAAGCGTTTGGGCAAAAAAGTTTGTAAATATTTTTATCAAAGTGTTGAAAATCAGAATCTATGCTTGCAAAAAGTTTGTAACGGCTTTTTGAAGCGAATATTCTTCGATTATTAATCCTACTTTTGCCTCCATAATCATCTGAAGAAAAATGATGAAACGCAACACAAACACCTTATTATTAATATCGACCTTGCTCATGAGTTTGGCCCTGCTCCCCGCCTGCCATACACGGAGCAAGACGGAACGCATGGCAGCCATCGTCAGCGAGGTGCGCGACAAATACAAGGCCTACGAGGACATCAGCCAAGACGACCAAATCTTTGAAGCTTATGACTATTTCGTGAAGTGCAAAGACTACGAAAACGCAGCTCCTGCCGCACTCTATAGTGGCTGTGTGCGACAAGCCAAAAAGGAATACGAGGCAGCCATGAACTGCTATAAGGAAGCCGATGCTTATGGTCGCATGGTTGACGACTCGGTTAGTGCGGCCTTCGCACAATATTATATCGGTGATTTGCTCAACAACAGCGGCCACGAAACCGAGGCCATCGGCAACTACAAGGCTGCTGCCGAACTATGGGGCGACAGCCTCTCGCGCAAGGCCAAGTGCCTCAACGCCGTGGCGATGATGAACATCGTCATCGACGAATATGATAGTGCGTTTGTCTATCTCAAACAAGCTTTGCATCTTGCCCAAGCTTCCTACGACAACGTGACTGAAGCCTCGGTTTGGAACAACTATTCCGTTGCCTATCAACTGCTTGATGAATACGATACCGCTTTGGATTGCTTACGGAAAACCGTGCCTTTAGTGGATGAGAAACGACGCCCCATCGCGCTCCTCAATTTGGCGAATGTCTATTTGGCCTTGGATGAGCGCGACTCCTTGGAATACTATAAGACGCAGATGCTCAACGCGATAGAAACGGTGGGGTGCAAACCCGAGACCATGGCTGCCGTGTATGGCTTCCTCATCAAGGATGCGTTGAACGTGGGTAACTTTGAAGCTGCCTATCAGTTTGAGAAACAGCATGAACAAGTGGCTCTCGACTTACTCTCCGACCAAACGCAGAGTTCCGTCCTCGAAATCCAGAAGAAATACGATTTCGAGGCACAAGCCAACCAGCACAACCGCCAAATGCTCTCGCGGCAAAGGCTCATTATTGTGCTAGTCGTCGTATTATTGGCCGCCTTGGTCGCCGTCACGATATTGATTCTCAATGCCTTGAAAAAGAAGCGCATCGAGGCCGAAATCAACGCCAAACTGCTGGAGCTGAAGAAACGTAATGCCCAGCAACAGCAGGAACACAACGTTATGCAGGCCCAATACAATGAATTGCAGACAGAATTCAGCGACAAGCTGAAAGACGAATACCTCCAAAAATGCCACATCATTCGTTGCTTTGAGGTGTTGTCGCACGACAAAAACAATCCGATTGCATTCAAGGATTTGGAGAAGTCGCTTTTTGAAGGCGAAGACCATTGGGCGGGTTTTGAGGCCGCTTTCGAGGGTGTGCATCCGGGTTTCATCTCCTTTGTGCATAAGCAATATCCCGACTTGACCGATTTGGAGTTTCGCTACTGCCTGCTCTCGCACTTCAAACTTTCGCGTCAGGAATATGCCGATGTGCTCGGTTGCAGCGTCTATAATGTCGATAAGGTGAGGGCAAGCCTCAACAACAAAATGAAAGAAAATGAATAAGACCATGAGATACAGATATTTAACATTAGCTATTATTATCGTCACCGTCTTGATGACTAGTTCGTGTAAAAAGTTCAATCCTTTCGAACAACATAAGCCCACGCAGGATTATGTTTCCGGCGAAGACAAGGACAAAATCGACCTGAAAGGCTCGCTGATGGAACCCGACATGCGATACGTCAATATCTATGCGGAGTTAGTGGACAAGACGGTTTATGTCTATTTCAACGAGGCCGTTGAGCCATGTCTCATCACCCTTTCCGCCGAGAACGAAGACGTGCTGTATGCCAGAAACGTGCAGAAACAGTATCCAGCCACGTTACGCATCTTCATGGAGAACGAACCCACTGGCGACTATCAACTCTACATTTCCAATGGAATAGAAGAAGCCTCGGCGTGGTTCCATTTCGAGAACGCGGAAACGCCCAATCGCGCCCCTGTGCCCATTGAAAGCGATTAAAAGATTCAAGATTTAAGATTCAAAATTCAAAATTTAAGATTTAAATATTTAAAATTCAATAAATTATGAAAAAACCAATTGTAATTGCTTTGGCTCTGGCCTTATGTCTGCCAGCCATGGCGCAACAAGAAAAGGAATGTTACATTAGCGATGAGTTTAGCATTGGCTATGGCTTCCATCCCGTGAGTGGGGATGAGTTCGATTTGGAAAGTTCTAGCTTTCGCCATCATTTAGATAAAGTGGGGGCTTTTTATGGTGCTTACACCCATTTTTTCAATCAGGTAGTCGGCGTGGGCGGCACTTATTGCTTCGACCCGAGAATCATCGACTACACCTATAACGGCATCCTCACCAACAACCCTTTGGTTTGTTCGCTCAACGAGTCGTGCCATTCCGTCATGGGACACTTGAAACTTAATTGCATCAACAAAAAGCACTTCGTTCTTTATACCAAGTTTGATGCTGGCGTATGCTTTTGGGGATACAAACTAAAAGAACACCAGCCTGAACTATTTGGTGTGGAACTCCCTGACAAGCATTTCAGTTTCGCATGGCAAGCTGCCGCTGGCATTGAGGTTGGCAACGAACGCATTGCTGGCTTTTTGCAATGCGGCATCGGAATGGAAGGCAACTATAGCATAGGAATTAGATACAAACTTAAAAACAGAGCACAATGAAAAAGATATGGACAATTGGCATGATGCTCCTTTTGATGAGTTCATGCGTCAAACATGCAGACATCTACTTGAAACTATCCGAAAAAGACGCGACAGCCATCCCTTATCGGGAAGGGCAAACCGTGAAATTCCTCAACCAAGATGGCGACACGGTGACCTATGAAGTTACCCGCGACGAAATCTATCCCTACAATGGAGAGCAATACATCAACGCCATCCATGGTGGAGACGTAATGCACCCGGCACCTCATTCGACGGAGTGCTATGCCCGCACGGTAATACTCTATGAGCAATCATACGCAAACCACATGTGCTTCACCGTGAAGCCTGGAAAGGAGTTCTCATTCTACTTCATATCCAACGAAGGCGAACTCAATTTGGACATGTATCTGCCGTCCGTCAGTTCCTATGCTATCAATGGCATCGAATACGAAGGTGTCCATCACGAGATTCTATACAGCCAATACACCGGCGAACTGCTCTACGATTGGTACTACAACGAAGAGTTTGGCCTATTGTACTTCGAGAAAGGCGATTTCTCATTGACAAGGATTCCATAAATCACAAAAAACATGAAAACCAAATACTTATCATTATTCGCAGTCTTGTTTGTCACTTTGATAACGGCTTCTTGCCGCAAGGAACCCAATACTAACGACCTCATTGACGACAAAGACAAAATCGACATCAAAGGCTCGCTTTCCAACGGTGACATGCGCTATCCGAACATCGAGGCAGGCTATTGGGGGAAGACCGTCTACGTGTACTTCCACGAGTATATGGGTGAGTGTGTCGTTAGCATCAGCAACAGACAGGACC
>JAEEGK010014246.1_pt1 | contig 17792 bp, 13 predicted proteins | sample 8958771 | NCBI WGS metagenome assembly JAEEGK01 (sample SAMN16246547, study PRJNA631951) | gut metagenome | biome: gut microbiome; feature: rumen; material: SC-attached | host: Bos | place: Iran: Karaj | collected 2018-10
CTCCGGGCGATATCGCCAGGCGTTGCTGCCATGGGGTCTCAGCTGCGGAAGTCCGTGAATCGCTCGATTTTATGGTCCGTGCAGGGCTTTTGAAAAAGAACGGCGATACATACGAACAGGCCGATAAGCACCTGAAAGGTTCTTCTGCGGCGGTGTCTGTGGCCTTGCGAGCCATGCATCACGAAATGGCGAATTTTGCCGATGAAGCTATCAATCGTTTCTCTGCGACGGAGCGCAATTTTACTGGGCTCACCATGGGCATTTCAGAAGACGATTACAAGCTGATTTTGCAGGAACTCGATACTTGCCGTAAAAGGGTCGCCCAAATTGCCTTAAATAGCCGCGGCACCGAAAGGGTCTACAGGTTGAATTTACAGTTATTTCCACTGACGTGGAAAGGGGATAAGTGTGATGGTAAGGAAACTCGTTAATATTTCGACAGGCGCATTATTGTTTGGCGTTGTCGCATGTACCGAGCCAAACACAGCCGGGATTACCGAAGATGGTAACCCGATTGCCGAACTCAGCAGTTCTTCTATCTCCTCGCCCGAGAGCAGCGGAAGCATCAGCTACAAGTTTGACTTGTGGAATGGCGCAAGTGGCGCTGCCCGCGTGAATGTGGGTAACAATGCCGGCTTCTGGTATAGCGTTGACGATGAAGAAGAGGGAGGCTCTTCTTCGATCAAGTTCCCGGTTTCCGACGAGAATGTTGATTCTCCAGAATACATGGAGTCGGTGGTCTCTTATTGCAGTGGCCTTTGCGGAACGGTTGAGCTTGGTGAAGGCTCTACGGCGCCGAGCGCAGGCGTGGGCATCGCCCTTGCCGAAAAGGATTCTACCATCGATATCTCGGAATGGGATGGCCTTTGCATCTCTTACGAATCTGAACTTTCCATGAAGGGCTTGCTTGGCTATAAGGATGGCTCGGCTAAGGTATCTTCAGTTGATTTGCCGTCTATCATCTTTGACAAGACGCTAAAGGGCTCTGCGGCAGCACGTTGTGCAAAGTGGGAAGAATTCAAGCCGGATTCCAAGGATACCAATTCCGGTAGCGAAGCTTCGAAAAAGGCGACGACGCTCATCTTCAAGTTCTTTGGCAAGGCGAAGGAATCGGGATTCTTCAACATTCACGGCGTGAGCTCGTACAAGCATGGCGTCGAGAACCTGGATTCCGTTGAAATCATCGATAATCCGAAAGTTGAAACGACTGGTTGCCTTTGGAACGGTACCGCCGATGACCTGAACGAACTTGCAAATACTGGCTTTGGTGGCGGCTTTTGGTTCACCTATACCGATGAACCTGTGGGCGGATCGTCTAGCTTTGCATGGAAGTCGGGTTCCCCGGATAAATACATGAGCTCTTCGGAATGGATCGCCGCAGTTGCGGGTGCATCGGGCGGCATTTCTGCAACGGCCTCCTTTGACAACGGTGGTCTCAATGATGCCGGGTATGCTGGGGTTGGACTTCAGATTGTCGGTATCGATGAAGAAACGGGTGTCTATTATCCGAAGGCTGGTGATATCACTTCTTGGGAAGGTCTCTGTGTGACTTACGTGTCCGAAATCGATATGAAGGTCTTGGTGGCTGATTCGACAAGTGAAATCGGCGCTGTCTTGCCGATGTCTACAGAGCCTGTTGAAAATTGTGTTTCTTGGAGCGAGATGGGTAATGAAAACGGCTTGACAAGGAGGGCCGAAGCCATCAAGTTTGAATGGCGCTCGTCTGAAAAGACGCAGGCGAAGTTCAACATCATCGCTGTTAGTACGCAATCCGTTAAAAATGCTTGCTCGATTGATTTGTCGAAGGTGACTTTGTTCTAGTCTTTTGCAAAAGAGTGGGGTTTGTGATGTCTCGTAAAATCCTGGGAATTGCGCTTTCTGCGTTGTTGTTTGTCGTTGCCGCCTGTTCCGATGACAATCCTTCGGTTTCGTTAGTCGAGCCTATTGCAGACGAAAGCAGCTCGTCTGTAGGCGCTCTTTCGAGTGACGGTGTCGTAATCGAGTCTTCTTCGACTGGTGCTGTAAAAACGGCTCGCTATAACTTGTGGGACCCTGCCGTCGACTACAAGGTCAATACGGGGAACGATAGCACGGGCTTTTGGCAAACCTTTGGCGACAACTTGTTTGGGCTTCAGGGCGAATCGAAGATTATTTTCCCTGTCGAACTTGAAAAATCATCGACGCCGCTTTCTTCTGTCTTTAAACATTGTGATGGTTTGTGCGGATCTATTCAGCCGGACTATTTAATGCTTGGTCCCTGGGCTGGTGTCGAAATCCAGCTTGCCAAGGAAGGCTCTACGGCGGATATCTCATCTTGGGGCGGTATTTGTGTTACTTACGAATCTGATTATTCAATTAGTGTTTATTTAAAGGTTCAAGTTGATGGATTTGATTCCAATAGCTTAACGAAGCCTTTTGAAGCGTATCCCGCTAATTATTTAAGTGAAACGACTATTGGGGAATCTCCTGCGCCTACGCTTTTCAATTTGTTCAGTACAAACGAAGCTCAAACTGAATGCATGAAATGGAGCAGTTTTGATGTTAGCTCTTGGGCGAAAAATAGTGGCTCTTCGCAGATTAGCAAAGTTTATACTGGGGATGAGGCGACTAAAGAAATTCAGTCTATCATGTTTGTAATTCAAAGCCGTGGTGATGACGAAAATAAGGTGTTTAATATTAAGGGTATTAGTACTTATGATCCAAGTAATGCCACACAAGGCTGGAAGTATCCGGATGAAAAATTTTACGAGAGATTCCCTGTCGATGATACATTGACTTGTTTGTGGAAAGGGGGCTTGGGCGATACCCATGTGAATACGGGCTATAATGATCGTGATGAATACGTGGGTATGCTGGTGCCTTTTGATGAGTCTCCTGCTAACTCTTATGCTCATATTGAATACCCTGCGTATCCGTCGATGGAGTTTGGCCCTTATATGTATGAAAGCGTTATTTGGGAGTGTGCTGGTTTTTGTGGAACGATGGATATTAATCTGGATGGCTCTGATTACGCTGTTGGCGGTATTTCATTTAACATTGCAGGCTATACTGATGATTATGTTTTTGAAAATATTCAGGATTGGGGTGGTGTTTGTGTCACTTATTTTTCTGAAAAGGATGCATTCCTGAACTTTGTTGTAAAGGATGTTCCTTACGAGAACTCTCCCAAGGTTGATTTGCCAAAGTCTAGTGGACTTGTCGAAAAGTGCTTTACCTGGAATGAAATTGCGCCCAATGATCCTGATATGGGGCGTGCGGTGGGTGCAATCCAGTTTGCTATAAAGGGTACTGTAGATTATGAAAAATTCAGATTTAATTTGGCGGGTATAGGGAAGTATTCCGTTAATGGCGCGTGCTCTATTGAAACGCCTGTTATCACCCCGAAAAGCTCGTCTTCGGCATGGATCCGTAGCAGTTCAAGTGTCGATACGACCAAGCACCATAAACTTTATGTTGAAGAACAGTGCACATTGCTGTCGGATCTGTGGTCTTTCTTTGGAGCGGTGTTTACAGGTTGTAATAGGTCTGAGGATGATAACGCTGGACATTGGTATACAATTGAAGATACAAGTGATGAGAATAAGTCAAGTTTTACTCAGCCTTTGACTGATGAAGAAAAGGCTAATTTGATTGATGATGGTGTCCAGTTCCCTGATTCATGTGGCAGGAGCCATCGCAACCTGTATGAAGGTGGCGTTTGCGGAACTGCCGTATTTAAGGATGATTATTTTGCCGGATTCGGTTTTTATGTTGCCGGAATTGATCACAATGATGGCACCTTGCTTAGTGGCGATGCGGATAAATTATGGGGCGGCATTTGCGTGACTTATGCTAGTGAAGCTGATATCGATGTCGTGATGAATAGCACTGGTGTTCATGATATTAGTCAGTTGCCCAAGTTGCCTAAGGCGACGCTTCCCAAGAGTTCTGAAGCGGTAACGCGTTGTTTGACGTGGGACGAATTTAAGTCAGATGATGGTCAACGAGTTAATCCGAAAAATCTGACGACCGTGAACTTTGTGGTTTATGGGGAAAAAGGAACCCGGAAAAAAATCAATATTCACGGACTCGGCAAGTATGCAACTTATGCGGAATACGATTACAGTTTAAAGTGCCCTATAGAAGAACATTTCGTCACTGAATAACTAGACAGCTTGCTAGTAATTCCCTTTATGTCTTCCCGGCCTTGTGCCGGGATCACCTTTTTTAATGAAATATTATATATTACAATTTATAGACAAAGTGAAGGAGTGTTGAATGTTTAGGAGAATTCTTGGGGGAGTGGTTTCGATTTTGTTCTTTGTCGTTGCCGCCTGTTCCGATGACAATCCTTCGATTCCGATTGCTGAGCCTATCGCAGATGGGAGTAGCTCGTCTGTAGATGCTCTTTCGAGTGACGGTGTCGTAGTCGAGTCTTCTTCGAGTGGTGCGGTAAAGGCTCGCCGCTATAACTTGTGGGACCCAGCCATAGATTACAAGGTCAATTCGGGTGACGATAGCACGGGCTTTTGGCGAACCTTTGGCGATACCTTGTTTGGTCAACAGGGTAAATCGAAGATTGTTTTCCCTGTCGAACTCGAAAAATCATCGACTCCTTTGGCCTCTGTTTTTAAACATTGTGATGGCTTATGCGGATCGCTTGAACCCGATACTTCAGTGTATAGACCTTGGGCTGGTTTTGAAATCCAACTAGCTAGGGACGGCGCTACGGCGGATGTCTCGTCTTGGGGTGGTATCTGTATCACGTATGAATCTGATTATTGGATGTATGTCTATTTGAAAGTTAATGTTGATGGAATTGATTCCAATAGTGAAATATGGCCGTTCATGGCATATCCTGAGGGCTTTCTAGAAAGAACGACGCATGGTGGTTCTGAACCCACACTTCGTAATTTGTATTGGATTGACGAGCCTAAAACTGTATGTGCAGAATGGAGCCGTTTTGATATAACTAGATGGAAATATTCCGAATATTCAATCAATCGCCAGGTTTATACGGGAGAAGAGGCCGCAAAGGAAATCCTGTCTATCATGTTTGAGGTTAAAAGCCAAGGTGACGACGATAAGAAAACTTTCAATATTAGGGGAATCAGTACTTATAAACCGGACGAATTTTCGTTTGATTGGGAATTTCCTAATGATGGCGTCAATGTGGATTTTCCTGACGATGATTCCTTGACTTGCCTGTGGAAAGGGGTTGACGGAACCCATGTGAAAACAGGCTATAATGACCGTGACAGGTACGCGGGCTGGTTGGAACATTTTGAGGCGTCTCCTGGTGACGCTTATGCTCATATTGAATTCCCGGTGGAGCTGTCAGGGGAGTTTGACTATGAAATATATGGGGGACTTATTGAAACTTGTCTCGGTTTTTGTGGAACGATGGATTTTTCCTTGGAAGGAGCTGAATACGCTGTTGGCGGGGTCTCGTTTAATATTGCGGGCTTTAATGATGGCGATTACGTTTTCGAAGATATTCAAGACTGGGGCGGTGTTTGCGTCACTTACTATTCCGAAAAGGATGCTTACTTGAACTTTGTTGTAAAAGATGTTCCTTACGAGAACTCTCCTAAGGTCGCTTTGCCAAAGTCCAGTGGGCTTGTCGAAAAGTGCTTTACTTGGAATGAAATTGCGCCAAATGACCCTGATATGGGGCGAGCTGTTGGTGCTATCCAGTTTGCTATAAAGGGCACTGTAGATCAAGAACAATGCAGATTTAATTTGGCTGGTATTGGGAAATATTCCGCTAATGGCGCGTGCTCTTTTGAAACGCGTGAAATCACTTCCAAGTAGCAAAAACGGGCGTGCAAGAGCACGTCCGTTTTGATTCCCGTCGTCTTGTAGATAGCTACGGCAGTTCGCCGCCAATGAGTTCCATCTGCTTCTTGTAGATTTCCTTGCAAGCGTTTTCGCCGAGGTCGAGAAGCGTGTTGAGCATGGCGCGGTCAAAGCTGGCGTGTTCGCCCGTGCCCTGCACTTCGATGAAATTCTTTGCATCTTGCATCACGACGTTCATGTCGACGTCGGCGGCCGAATCTTCGACATAGCAGAGGTCGCAAAGCGGCTTGCCGCTCACGACGCCCACAGAGATTGCGGTAATGCCGTGCTTCAAGATTTGTTGCGTGATGCCGAGACGTTCCTTGATTTTCTTCACGGCAATGGCGAGTGCGACAAAGCCACCGATAATGCTAGCCGTTCGCGTGCCGCCATCGGCTTCAATCACATCGCAGTCCACGACGATGGCGTTCTCGCCGAGTGCGGCGAGATCGGCTGCGCCGCGCAGCGAACGGCCCACCAAGCGCTGGATTTCCTGCGTGCGACCGCTCGCGCCCTTGCGCTCGCGTTCTACGCGCTTGCCCGTGCTCTGCGGGAGCAAGCTGTATTCAGCCGTGATCCAGCCTGTGCCGCGACCGGCAAGCCAGTCCGGAACTTTCGGGAGGAGCGTTGCGTTGCAGATGACGCGTGTGCGTCCCATTTCAATGAGTACGGAACCATCGGCGCTAGAGATAAAGCCCGTGGTCATCTTGAGATTGCGAAATTCTTCAGGTTTTCTATCAGTACGTTCGTATGCCATTTTGCGTTTCCTTTAATAACTCAACTTTTCCGTTGTTCCTTCGCGGAAGCTTCCGAGGCGATAAATGAAGTCGGTGTACTGCTGCAATTCCTTGAGCGCTTCAACGACATTCGGGTCCTTCGGATTGCCTTCGAACGAAAGGTGGAAAATGTATTCCCACGGGCGGTCCGGATGCGGACGGCTCTCGATACGCGTGAGGTTCAACTTGCGCTTGGCAAAGCAACCGAGCGCTTCGTACAAAGCGCCAGACTTGCTGGAATCGCTCAACATCAACAGAAGCGTCGTCTTGATAGGCGGCTTGCCTGTTTCATTTGCCTTGAAATCCGGCAATTCAATCGCGGTCTTCTGAATCGCGTAAAAGCGCGTGAAGTTCACGCCCGGCAAGTTTTCGAGCCCTTGCTTTAAAATGTCAAGACCGTAGAACTTGGCAGCGTATGCGCTTGCTATTGCACCGATGTGCTTGTCGCCACGCTTCGCGATTTCTTCTGCGCTACCAGCTGTATCGTAAAAAGCTGTACTCTTGATGTTCGGGTGCTGTCCGAAAAAGCGGCTGCACTGGGCGAGTCCCTGCGGGTGGCTCAGCACTTCGGTAAGGTCTTCGAGCTTTGTGCCCGGCAAAGCGCAGAGCGTATGTTCAATCTGCAACTTGACTTCGGCGACAATCGGATGGCGCCACTTGTAAAGCAAGTCGTAGTTGTCGTAAATGGAACCCGCTGTCGAGTTTTCTATAGGGATGGCGCCACCGTCAACGACACCTGTTTCAATGCCCTGGAAAATTTGTTCGAACGTGTTCATCGGCACGACTTCGATATCGTTTCCGAACAGGTGGTAGGCGGCACTTTCGCTATAGGCCCCGCGACGGCCCTGGAATGCAATCTTTTTCATGTGGAAAAAGATAGTAATTACTTAAAGCGTCTTGCGCCTTTGTATTTTGACGACCAATAGTTATCGTCCATGGAGGTAATCACCACGCCCTTACTCGTACTGGCGTGAATGAACCGGTTGCCCTTCAAGTAAATACCGACGTGGCTGATTTTCCAGAAGTTCCCGAAAAACACGAGATCGCCTTCTTGCAATTTTGTACGCTTGATGGAATAACCGCGCCCATCGTCATAAATATGTTGTGCGCTATGATCGAGTGATATCCCGTAAAAGCCTTTATAGACTTGCATCACGTAGCCGGAGCAGTCCGTCTTCTTTTTGCTTGCTGCGCCATAAACGTACTTGGCACCTAGCCATTCCTTGGCGTATTTTTCAAGGTTTGTGGGCTTTGAGGCGCGCTTTGTTTGTTTCTTGGCTTTTGATGCAACTTCAGTTTTTTTGGCGGGTTGCTTTTTGACAGAATCCTTTTTCGTGGTATCAACTTTTGCTGTTGAGTCTTTCCGAACTACAGTCGTGTCAGACTTGCTTTGCGAATTTGGAGCACGTGATGCGGAGTCCGTCGAGTTTGTCTTTTTTTCAACGGCGAGAGCAAGCGAGTCTGTGCTTGTTGTTGACGCAATAGCAAGTCTTTCTTCTTGCACAAGTTCTTCTTGCGGGTCTACGGCGGTGGTATCGATGGGCTCTGGAGTTGTGGTGGCCACCCTGTATCGCTTGTAGGTACCGCTCTTTCTGTCGTATCCTGGGCGTACGGGAAAAGCGCAGTTGGCAAGTAACACCAAACTGCATACCACTAGAATTCCCGTAAAAATGCGACTTTTGAAAGCCATCGATGGAAATTTAATTAATTACACCTTTCAAGAACAGATTTTAAAGGTGTTTTGACGGAATGTGTAATAAATATCATAGTCTAGGATGGCATTTGTGCGCGCGTTCCCTTCAATAATCTGGTATTCATGGCTATAGCTATATCTTATAGCTACATATGATAAAATAGTATATCTCTATGCCTTGACATTGCAGAAGGTATATTCTAACTTTATAACATACAAGAACGATAGGGAATTGAAAAGGTCTTTCACTTCACCTTGGCTTTCGAAGGAGCATATATGTGTAGCGACTGTCGAATGCCGGAAGGCATTCTGAAAATAAACTAACCAGAAGCCAATTATCCTTTGGGCTTCAACGGTTATAGAAAAGAAGTCAAAGGAATCACAACAAATCAGGATAACATGTGTCAAGGTTTCGAATGAAACCGCTTTTACCGGTGTATCCGCAAAAATCAAAAAGGAATTTCAGAATGAGTGAAAAGAAAGTTATCGTTATTACAGGTGCTGCACAGGGAATTGGCCTTGCCGCTGTCAAGAAGTATGTCAAGGAAGGTTGGGCTGTTGCCGCAACGGATATCAAAAAAGAACAGCTCGATGGCGAAGTAGCGAAGCTCACCGCTCAAGGTGCCGATGTGACCGCTTACGAGCTGGATGTCGCTAATTACAAACAAGGTCAAAATGTTATTGCCGAAGTCGTTAAAAAGTACGGACGCATTGATGCCTTGTTCAATGACGCTGGCATTGTTGGCCATCGCAAAAACGTGCTTAGCTTTGACCCGGAAGAAATCAAACAGGCCGAAAATGTGAACCTCTGGGGGAGCCTTTATTTGATTCAGCATGTAGGTCGTGTCTTTATTGAAAAGGGCATCAAGGGAGCTATTGTGAACGTTTCTTCGTTTGTCGCCTCCTTTGCAGAATGGACTCCGTTTGCTTATGGCATTTCAAAGACCGCTGTCGATGGGCTTACGCGTGCAGCGGCTTTCCATCTAGGGCGCTATGGCATTCGCGTGAACTCTGTAGCTCCGGGCTTTACCAAGACTGAAATGGCTATTAAACACGACTATTCGGATCCGAAGCTCCGTAAGGCCGCTGAAGACCGTAGCATTTTAAACCGTTGGATTGAACCTGAAGAAATTGCAAATGCGGTATTTTTCCTCACGAGCGATCAGGCTTCTGCAATTACAGGCATCAAGCTCCCTGTAGATGCTGGTTATACCGCCACCAAGGAAGACAACAAGGTCAATATTTACGGTGATGCTGAATAAAATAATCTAATCTATTAACAAATTAAAAATTTTAACAAAAAAGGATTCTCAAACATGTCTAAAATTCATAAGTCTATTGCTGAACTCGTTGGTAACACTCCCCTTGTTGAACTGACTAATTACGAATCTAAGTACGGCCTCAAAGCGCACATTATCGGTAAACTCGAATTCTTGAATCCGACTGGCTCTGTGAAAGACCGCCTTGCTCTTGCCCTTATCCGTGATGGCGAAAAGAAGGGCGCTATCAAAAAAGGTGATACGTTGATTGACGTGACGAGTGGAAATACAGGTATTGCGCTTGCGGGTATTGGTCACGCTCTTGGTTACGAATATGTCCCTTATCTTGAACCCGGTACGACGATTGAACGCGTTCAGATTTTTGAAGGCTACGGTCTCGATTTGCAATCTTTCTATGACATTAAGGAAGTGGCCGACTTTGAAAAGAAGGGCCTTGTGCTCGACGATCTGATTGCGGGTATGGAACGCCTCGCCAAGGAAAAGGGCCAGTATTACACGGGCCAGACTCTGAACAACGCCAACCAGGAATATCATTACCAGACAACAGGTCCTGAAATCTGGAACGATACGGATGGTCATGTGGATTACTTTGTTGCTATGGGCGGTACTGCGGGTACTATCGTAGGTACGGGCCGCTACCTCCGCGAAAAGAATCCCAACGTGAAAATCATTGGCGTGCAGGCCGCTCCGACTTCTCGACCGGACAATCCTGATTTTACGGGACACATTGTCGATGGTACGCTCCCGCTTGGCCGTGTCGATGAATCCTTGGTGCCGACGATTATCAAGGACAACCGCAATAACGGTTTTGAATTTGATGAAATCATTGACATCAAGGCCGAAGAAGCTTACGAGACCGCTCAGGAAACCGCAAAGACTGATGGTCTCTTCCTTGGAACTTCGGCGGCTGCAGCTCTCACTGCTGCAATCCAAATCGCAAAACGCCCCGAAGCGGCTGGCAAGAACATTGTGGTGATTTACGCCGATAACGGTTACAAGTATCTCTCCACGGATTTGTACAAGAGAAAGAAGAAAAGTGAGGCTGTGTAATGAAATTAAACTTTGTTCAAAATCTAGATTTTAGCGTCTCCAAAAATGGAAATTATCTCGAAGCGGTTTTGCAGATTGTCAAGTATCTCAAGACAAACGAGGTCGTCACGCCGCAAGGCAAGTACTGGAAAGCAAGCCCGGAACCGGGAAATGAGTACAAGGGCGACCTGATGATTACGCCTAAGGGCCTTTATGCCGGCTCGGCTGGCATTGGCCAATTCTTCTTGCAACTTTACGATGTCACTCAGGACGAAGTGTATTTGCAAGAGGCAAAGGATGCCGCAGAATACATCCTCAACACGTACGAAGGCAAACAGTTCTTTGATAATGTGTTGAGCGGAAACGACGGCGGTGTCTGGCCGGTCAAGGGCTGGGGAACGAGTGTCTATGCGTCACCGGCGGGGCAGGCAATTTTCGTGGAACAGCTTTACGAACATACAGGCGATCCGCGTTACCGCGAATTCCTGATCCGCACGGCAGACGATTCCATCGCTGCAGGCGTTGATGACGGTAACACGCTCCACTGGAGTACCGAAGCCGACCTGATGGCCGATGGATCTTACGCGTTTTTCTTCCTTTACGTCTATCGTAAGACTAAAGACAAGAAGTATCTAGAAGCGGCCAAAAAAGTTGTCGCTTTTACAGACACGAGAATTGTCCATGCCAAGGAAGGCGGCATTTACTACAAGAACGTGGACTTGACGCTTGTTGGCTGGAAATCCAAGGAATCTGTGTTCCCAAACTTTAGCCATGGTGCTGCTGGATCCGCTTTCTTGAATGTTCTCTTGTACGAAGAAACTAAGGAAAAAGCTTATCTCGACAAGGCGAATGAAGTTGTCAAGTTTCTCTCGGCAATCGTTGAGGGCGATGAAAATGGTGCTTTGATTCCGTATCTCTACAATCCGGAAAAGGGGCGTTTCCATGACTTCTATTACCTTTCGACTTGCCATGGTCCCGTGGGTACAACACTTTTGTTCCGCAAACTTTTCGATGTGACTCAGAACAAAGAAAACTTGGAATGGGTGGACTTGCTCACTAAGGGAATCCTCAAGACCGGCGCTCCACTCAAGCATACTCCGGGTTATTGGAATAGTTATTGCCTTTGCTGCGGAGCCCCTGGCGTTCTCGCTCATTTTGTGAAGACCGCAGAAGTGCTGAATGATGAATCCTACATCGAACAGGCGAAGCTCACTGCAGACAAGCTTCTCGGTGATTCTTGGAACGATGACAAGGGACGTCGCTGGTTTGCGGCTTGGACTCGCAAATTGCCGGGTTTCGTAGAAACCTACACGGGGCTTTACGATGGCGCGGCTGGTGTCGGTACAGCACTGCTTTATCTCTACGCTCACGAAAAGGGCATAAAGATAAAAACGGAAACGGTAGAATATCTCTTCTTGAATCCGGTAAAAGCAGCTTAGAATTTAAATTATAGAATCCGGAAGCGTTTTTGCAGAAAAGGGAATCTGCGAAAACGCTTTTTTGTTTTTTTAGCCGATAAATCCGTGCGGCTTGAATCCGAGACCTTTCACAAGTTCGAAATCCTTGCAGCTGTTTACGCCAGCGGTGGTGAGCATGTCGTCCGTGATGGCTGCATTTGCGCCGCTCTTGAATGCACGCTTGCCGTCGTCGCCGAGAACGCCACGACCGCCCGCAAGACGGATGAACGCCTTCGGGTTGATGAATCGGTAAATCGCCACGATGCGGCAGAACTCGTCGTTCGTGAGCTTGGGGAGATTCTCGTAAGGCGTGCCCGGGATGGCGTTCAGCACATTTACCGGAGTGGACTTCACGCCGAGTTTGCGCAAATCCAGGCACATGTCGATTCGGTCTTCCATCGTTTCACCAAGGCCCATGATGCCTCCGCTGCAAATTTCAAGACCTGCTGCAAGGGCGTTCTGGAGTGCGCCGATTTTATCGTCGTAGGTGTGCGTTGTGCAAACATCCGGGAAGTGGCGGCGGTACGTTTCCAGATTGTTGTGGAAGCGGGTGAGGCCTGCTTCCTTGAGCTTGTCGAACTGTTCCCTGTTCAAGAGGCCTGCCGAAAGGCAAATCGAAAGCTTCGTCTCTTTTTTCAGGCGACGGATCGCTTCGCTAATCTGTTCCACGTCGCGGTTCGAAAGCGTACGGCCCGAGGTCACGATGGAGTAACGCGGGATACCTGCCGCTTCTTTCTTCTTGGCGTCGGCGACAATTTCGTCGGCGCTGAGCAACTTGTATTCAGGAGCGCCGGTGTGGTAGTAGCTGCTTTGGGCGCAGTACTTGCAGTTTTCAGAGCAGCGACCGCTACGGGCGTTCACGATGGAACAAAAATCAAAGTCGTCACCGTGGAACTTTTCGCGGATCTCGTCAGCGGCTTTTGTGAGTTCGTCGAGGTCTTCGCTTAAAAGCTTAATCGCCTCTTCGCGCGTGATTTCGTAACCTTGCAATACCTTTAACTTGAGATTTTCGATAAAAGACATGCTGCGCTCCTTGTTGCGCGCCCAAATATAGAAAAGTATCCCTGATTTGAAAGAGTCATGAAAGGAATGTAAAGTCTGTGTAAAGTGATGTAAAGCCTTTGTAAAGTCCAGATAAAACCTTTGGAAAGTGCGATTTCTGAGTCTTGCGCTTTGTTCCGGGGCTTTTTACTTTAAGGTCCGTGAGGTTTTTATGACGACTTTTTATATCATTCTTGTGGCTATGTTGCTGGTGCTTGCCCTGTTCGACTTGTTCGTGGGCGTCAGTAACGATGCTGTGAATTTTTTGAGTTCCGCCGTAGGAAGCAAAGCTTTTAAGTATAAAACCCTGATGATCTTTGCTGCGGTAGGAGTTTTTTGTGGAGCCACCTTCAGCAGTGGCATGATGGATATTGCGCGGCATGGCATTTATATGCCCCAGTATTACACCTTCGCCGAACTCATGTGCGTGTATGCGGCGGTGATGTTTACCGATGTAATCCTCTTGGATATATTCAACTCCTACGGAATGCCCACTTCCACTACCGTTTCCATGGTTTTTGAACTGTTGGGGGCATCGGTCGCTATAGCCAGTGTCAAGATCCTGGGGAACGATTCACTGGCTTTAGGGAACCTCATTAATACTTCCAAGGCATTGACGGTGATTATGGGCATCTTCCTCTCGGTGGCCATCGCCTTTGTGGTGGGCCTTGCAGTGCAATATGTTACTCGCTTGATATTCTCTTTTGGCTACAAGAAAAAACTCCGTTACTTTGTAGGAATTTTCGGTAGCGCATCCCTTACCTCCATCTTCTACTTTATCCTTGTCAAGGGGCTCAAGAACATGAGTTTTGTGGGTGAAGGGTACAAGACCTTCCTCTCGGAAAAAGAGACACTCCTTATTATGGCCATGTTCGTGGGCTTTTTTGCGATATGCCATTTGCTCCATGCCGTTGGCGTGAACGTATTGAAGGTGATTATCGCTTTTGGGACCTTCGCCCTGGCACTTGCTTTTGCTGGAAATGACTTGGTGAACTTCGTAGGAGTGCCCCTGACCAGCCTCTCTTCTATGCTGCACTTGCTTAGCGATTCCGGTAATCCTCTAGATTACAATATGTCTTTCCTGTTGCAGTCGGAGCCGGGACAGTGGTACCTTCTGATGATTGCGGGCCTTATCATGGTCCTCTCCTTGGTGTTTTCCAAAAAGGCGAAGAACGTAGTAAAGACGTCCGTTTCCTTGGCTGCCCAGAATTCCTCAGATGAAATTTTCGGAACTAACCCGGTAGCCCGGGCACTGGTTCGCGGGTCCAATGCTGTGGTCAAGTTCGTTTCTAGTCTTGTTCCAAGGAAGATTTCTAATAAACTTAATTCGCGGTTCAATACCAAGCAGATGATTTTGGAAGAAGAAGGAGCCGCCTTCGACCTGCTGCGTGCCTGCGTGAACCTGATGCTGGCTAGTTCCCTTATTGCCCTTGGAACCTCTCTCAAGCTGCCTCTTTCCACCACTTATGTGACGTTCATGGTGGCCATGGGTACAAGCCTTGCGGACAGAGCCTGGAACAGGGAAACAGCGGTGTATCGCATTACGGGAGTACTCTCGGTAATCGGTGGTTGGTTCTTGACCGCCTTTGCTGCCTTTGCCAGCGCCTCGGTGGTCGCCACGGTTCTTCATCTGGGAGGGCTTCCCGTGATTTTCGCCCTGTTTGCGGTGGTCATTTTTGTCCTAGTCAGGTCAAATCTGAAATACCGTGAAAATAAGAAGGACAAGACGGAAGAACGGTTTGAGAAAATCCTTGCTGCAAGTCCCGAAAGCAAGGTGTACCCGCTAATACAGGATTACAGTCGCGGAGAATGGAGTGAAATCCTTCGGTGGTGTGCAGATTGCTACGAAAAACTGCTGGTGGGCCTTTTACGTGAAGACCTGGGAGAACTCCGGTCGGTGAACAAGAAAGTAAAAATTTTGAAGAAACACGTACAACGGAACCGACGCCATGGAACCCTTTGCACGGAAAGGCTTGCCCAGGAAGATTTGGTGGTAAAGAACTTTTTCCTGTATCAGGCCAACGATTTTATGGGAGACGCCCTGTTCAGTCTGGAACAGATTTCGTCTCCGTGCAAGAATCATGTGGATAACGGCTTTAGCCCCGTGGATAAGGAAAAGCGGAAGAAACTTTTGCGGGTGGCCGCCCATGTGAGACAGAAAATAGAATATACGGCCGATATGGTGGAATCCATGGATTTCAGCTGCTATGACGATGTGCGCAATCAATTGCGCGAAGAAGGCTCCAAAATTTTCGGTGAACGGAAAGCGGAAATGATGAAGACCGGTTCAGAAAATATCAGGGCGGAAATCCTTTATTTAACTATTCTTTACGAGTCCTGGGCTTTGTTGGACTCGGTAGGATCCGTGGCCAAGGCCAGCAGGAAGTTCCTAACCGTAAAGCAATAATTTTGCAGGCTGCCTTATGATTTATATTGTTGAAGATGATGCCGAAGTCCGAGAAATGGAAACCTACGCTTTAAAAAGTAGCGGTTTCGAGGTCTTGGCCTTTGATTGTGGCAAGGCCATGGATGAACAGGTGAAGGTCAAAGTGCCGGATTTGTTTATTCTGGATATCATGCTTCCCGGAGAAGACGGCCTGAGTATCCTCAAGCGTCTGCGAAGCCAGGAAATTACAAGGGATATTCCGGTCATCATGCTTACGGCAAAGGGAGCGGAACTGGACAAGGTAAAAGGTCTGGACTTGGGTGCCGATGACTATATGGCAAAACCCTTCGGAATCCTGGAACTGATTTCCAGGGTGCGGGCGGTTCTCCGTCGTTCAGATCGGGGGACTGTGGTATCGGAGGTATCGGAAATTTTTTCTGTCGGCAATGTGGAATTGGATGACAGGCGCCACCTGGTACGGGTAAACGGGAATGCGGTTGACTTGACCTTTAAGGAATATGAATTGCTGAAATTGTTGATGTCTCACCCTGGAACGGTCTATTCCCGTCAGCAGATTCTGGAAAAAATATGGGGCATTGATTTTGATATGGACACGCGCACTGTGGATATGCACGTGAAAACCCTCCGGCAGAAGTTGGGGGACCAGGGGTCCATCGTACAAACCGTCAGAAACGTAGGGTATAAGGCGCTATGAAAAACAGTATCCGGTTCAGCTTGATTTACGTGGGGGTGCTCGCGGCACTCTTTGCTGTGTATTTTACTGCACAGGTTTTTGAAAATGAAATGTCAGAACAGCTGAAACGGGACCTGCGTGAAACGGCGCACCTTATCGAAGTCTCTTACGGCAAGATGGATTCGACCGATGGTGGCCCCATTGCGAACTTGTCCGCCTTTTCCAGTAAAAATTTGCGTATTACCCTGGTGGGCAGTGACGGTAAGGTCATCTACGAAAGTGATGCCGAGGCCGGCAAGATGGAAAATCACCGGAACCGCCCCGAAATCATGGATGCCTATGCTAAGGGCTTCGGTGAAAATCTCCGCTATTCCGTGACCCTGAACGCCAAGGTGTTTTACTTTGCGGAACGCCTTGCAGACGGGAATATCTTGCGTCTGAGCCGCCGCCAGGCGAGCCTCCACGAGTCGGTGTCCAAGACCATGCCTTACCTTATCGCGCTGTTGGCAGCCGTGGTCGTTGTGTCGATCCTGATTGCGATTGGCTTGAGCCGCGCCTTTGTGCGGCCGGTGCAGAGGCTTGCCGACAACTTGGGACAGCCGGAATTGATGGACGACGAGGGAATCTACAAGGAAATCGCTCCTCTCGTGAAGACAATCCGTAAACAGAACCGGGAATTGCAGCTGACCGTGGAACAGCTTTCGATGGAAAAACAGAAAACCGCCCAGATGCGTGACGAGTTTACCGCTAACGCCTCCCATGAGCTTAAAACGCCTCTCACTTCGATTTCGGGTTACGCGGAACTCATCGAAAACGGGATGGCCAAGCCTGAAGATGTAAAACTCTTTGCGGGCAAGATTCACAAGGAAGCGAACCGCTTGCTGTCTATCGCCAATGACATCATGACTCTTTCGAAACTGGATGTGCCGGGCGAATCGACGCTGGATTTAGGTGAAACCGTGAAACTGTGGCCCCTTGCCTGCAGCTGTGTAGATGAACTAACCTTCAATGCCGATAAGAAGGGGGTCCAGGTCTCGCTGAAAGGCGAAGAATCCTCCCAGGTGCAAGGAAACCGCCGACTCCTTTTTGAAATGCTGTACAACCTAGTCGACAATGCCATCCGCTATACGGAACAGGGCGGCAGCGTCCAGGTCCTTGTCAAGGAAAAAGCGCTAGTCGTAAGGGATACGGGCATCGGTATTCCCGAAGAAAATCAGCCACGCATCTTTGAACGCTTCTACCGCGTCGACAAGAGCCGCTCCAAGGCTACCGGCGGCACCGGCCTCGGCCTCGCCATCGTAAAGCATATTGCCGAAGTGCACCACGCACATATTTCCCTGAAGTCCGTTGTAGGCGAAGGTACCGAAATCAGCGTGGAATTTGGATAAAATCCTAAAACGAAAGTGGCTAAAGACACTCCTTGTTGCCACAAAAAAAGCCCGGCGGTAATGCCGGGCGAATTTCATCAAGACTTGACTCTTACTTGTTGAACGGAGTCATCACTTGCCACAAAACAGCCTTGTGAGCGTGCAGGCGGTTTTCAGCTTCTTCGAAGCTCATGTTCACGTCGAGATTGTCCATCACAGAGTCCGTGATTTCTTCTCCGCGGTGAGCCGGCA
>JAEEGK010014249.1_pt1 | contig 17789 bp, 11 predicted proteins | sample 8958771 | NCBI WGS metagenome assembly JAEEGK01 (sample SAMN16246547, study PRJNA631951) | gut metagenome | biome: gut microbiome; feature: rumen; material: SC-attached | host: Bos | place: Iran: Karaj | collected 2018-10
CTCGGTCCAGGCCTGCGCAAGTATGGTTTCCGCGGGAGAGCCTATCATTATGCCGGTGTAGCAGGGATTCGGCCATTTGGGGAGCCATCCTCCCTCGTGATACATCTCCACGAGACTCTGCATCATGTCATCTACCCGCTCGGGCACTACCAGACAGAGAAGCGGATGCTCTGCGCGGTAGGTATCCCACATCGACCAGCAGTTGTACATCTTGCCTTCGTGTATGCTGTCGTCGAACGCGGAATAGTACCTGCCGTCCTCGTCGATACGCCTCGGATAAAGCAGGGCGTGGTAGAGGCCGGTGTAGAAAATGGTCTTCACATCGTCGTCGGCATCTATGCAGAGCTTGCCGAACTGCTCGGCCCAGGCCTTTCTGGACTCCTTGGCCACCTGACTTACGCCCTTCCTTCCGATTTCGGCGGCAAGATTTGCCTTTGCCTGCTCCACGCTCAGCAAAGATACGCCTACCTTTATGGTAAGGGGCTTTGCGGCCGTGCCAAAGCTGGCATAACCGTGGCACGCGTCGCCAAGGTCATCCAGCACCTCTGTGGCCACTGCGGGCCGGGAGAACTCCATATAGAAGTATCCCTTGAAATTGGGTTTGGGGCTGGTATGCTGACCGTCGAACATGTCGCTGTTCCAGCCAAAGGCACTCCTGCCGTCCGCCGAGAACTCGAGATGTCCGGGAAGTGCCGCAGGGTTGGTCCTGTTGCCCTCGCATTTGCGGGAGGCATCGATTACTATATGGTTCGCGGCAGAAATCTCATAGATGGAAGAATGGTCGGCACCGGCATAGCGGGTACGTATGCCTCCGGCTGTGACTTTTCCGCAGTAAGGGGTATATTCCTGACTCTCTATCTTCTGTCCCCTCTCCTCGTATGCAAGCACCGGAGAAGGTCCGCACTGAGGCTGGAACGAGACCTGTCCCCACTCGCCCATCCATATAGCAGGCTGACGGGTGCCTATGAATCCGAGCAGGAGTGTGTCCGCCTCGTTGAAGCTTAGCACTCCGACCTCGGTCAGGCGGGTCATAGGGACCCATTGGATGGAGCCGAACGGCACGCCGGCCATGGGCATCATCCCCCCGTACTGGGTACCCGTGCCCTCGGTACCGATGAGCGTATCAACGTAAGAGAGTTGCTTAATGCCTTTGTCCGGCCTGCACGAAACTAGCATGCAGGCGGACAAAGACAACGCTATGACGAATGCGTAAGTTCTGTTCATCTTTCAAGCACGGTTGGGAAAACGGGCCATAGAGGGCCTCCGTCCACATTGTATTTCATATCGAGGCACTGGGTCTTGGAGTGCTCGTAGTATTCGAGTTTAATCTTGTGGCTGCCGGCCTTCAGGTCCACCTTTCCGAACGTGGGATGGGATACGGAATGGCCGGTGACTATGAGTTTGCCGTCTATGTAAAGGCGGGCCCAGTCGTCCACGGTGATTTCGAAGCGATAGGTGCCATCCTTCTCCGCAATGAAATTGGAGGTGAAGAGTATGGCGAAGTGGTCGAGTTCGTTGACGTCGAATTCGCTGAGCAGGAAGTGGTTGCAATAGCCCTGGGCATCGGCGCGGCCGAACTTGGTGAAGTCCGGCATCGACTCTTCCATCACATTGTAATAGATCTTGTAGGCTATGGGGGCGAGCTGTCCTTCGGGATAGAAGTAATTGCTGGCGACCACGCTGGGGCATCCCTTCTTGTATGCTATGGAGCGGAGATTGGCCGCCTGGGTAAGCTTGACGGGGCCTTCGTAGGGAGTGCTGTTTTCGTCGGGTTCGGAACCGTCCAAGGTGTAGTAGATCTTTGCATCCGGATCATCTACAGTCAGCACGACTCCGTCTTTGGCGGCACCCTGGAAAGGATGGGCCAGGGGCGCGGGGACATAGACGCTGCCGTCCGAAGGCTCGAAGGCTTCGTAGAGGAACTTGCCCCTGCATTCCCAAGGGAGCTCCACGCCCAGCAAGGCTGCGGCAGTCGCACCGGTATCGTAGATCATGCTGACGTGCTTCATCAGCTTACCCTTGGTGACTCCCTTGCCATATACAAGGATGGGTATCTCGAATTCGGCCAGGGTATCCCCGCCGTGCTCGTAGGCTATTCCGCCGTGGTCGGCAGTGATTATTATTACGGTATTCTTCATCCAGCCCTTCTCTTCGAGGGTGTTGACAAAGCTGCCCACGAGGGAATCCACTTCGGTAATCTTGTCGAAGTATTCCTGCGACTCATGCCCGTAGGTATGGCCGTAATGGTCCACCACGTCCACCGAGACGAACATAAACTCGGGACGGTCCTGGAGATAATCGCTGAAGGCTGCATCGAACACATCGCGGTAGTTCTCGATTCCGGGGGTACGGCCGCGGACCACGGCCTTATCGAACACGGACATATCGTACATCCTCGTCTCCCCGGTCCACTCTATGTAGCAATACTGCTTGTAGTCGGGTTTCTGGGCACGGATGTGGTCGAATATGGTGGGATAAAGGCCTACCTTGTTCTTGATGGCGGCGGGCATATTGCCGGGGTTGCCCGGATTCCAGTTGTTGCTGAACACTCCGTGTATCTCGATGGGAGCGCCGCTCACCATAGACATCCAGTTCTGGCTGCTGGAGCTTTCCCTGACGCACCTGCTGTGCACGGAAACCGCTCCGTTCTCTATCATCCTGTTGAAGTTGGGGGTGTGCGCCCTCTGTATGCCGATGGCGCTCATAGCATCTATGCCGATGAAAATGACGTGGTCCGCCCTGGGATGGCTTTCCTTCGGGCAGCACGATGAAGTGCCGAATACCAGCAGGACAGCTGAAACGGCACCGATGATCTTATTTATATGCATATTCCGTTGTTTTAAAGGTACTTCTTGCTAACTACCGTTGTCTTTGTAGAAATCTACTATTTCCTTCAAGACTATGTCGATGGAAAGGAGGTTCAGCACCGAAGCGGGCTCCTTTCCCTGTATCTGGTGGCGTATCAAGGTGGAGGCAGCTTCGAATCCCTGCCAGTACGGGTGCTGGCAAAGCAAGGCGGAGATATTTCCCTTGCGCAGGAACTCTACATTCTGCATCGTCATATCGAAGGATATCAGCTTGATGTCCTTACGTCCCAGCTTGTCCAGGACCTCGGCGATGGAGCTTCCACGTGAATTCAGCACCGCGATGCCTTCTATCTCCTTGTGATCTTCCAGCAGGCGCCGGATGGCATCCTCGTTTTCAGAAGGGACGGTGGAAGTATAGCAGGTTTCTATCAGGTCTTTTTCTCTGCCGGCTGCCTTCAAGAAATCTATGAAACCGTCCCTCCTGACCATCGAGTTGACCGAAAAACGCGCCCCGCTGCGTTTGCTTTCGAACACGGCCAGCTTGCTGCCGGGCCGGGTGGAGGCAGTAAGCAGGTGGGCCATTGCCTTGCCGGCGGAGAGCTGGTCGGCGGCGAATATGGCAAGCGGATGGAGGCCTTCGAGATTGGAATCCACCAAGGCGTAAGGAATGGAAGCCTCCTCGAGAGACAAACAGAAGTCCATCGTTTCCTCGAGGAAGATGGTGCCGACTATCACCGCATCAGGTTTCTTCTCCAGCAGCAATCTGTGGGCCGCAAGGCAGGAATACACATCGAACTGGTTGTAGTAGAAGAAATCCAGGCTGACTCCGGGATATCCGGACTGCTTGACGGCCACCTTGATGCCTTCGTAGATCCTGGACCAATAGTCACCTATAGTATATGCGGGCGCGAGTACTGCAATGCGGCAAGCTTTGGCAGTTGCAGCAAAATACTCATCCGACGCATAACCGGTAGCGGCCAGCACCTTATCGACTGCCGCCTTGCTTCTGTTGGATACGTTTCCCTTGTCGTGAAGAATCTTGTAAACAGTACCCGGGGATACGCCGGCCAATTCGGCAATCTCCCTGATTGTGGTTCTTTTGGACATTGCTCTCGTTTTAGCTTCCGCAAATATGACAAAAAAAATAATCAAAATGAAGAAAAATGAACAAAATGAAGAATAGTTGAAAAAAATTACATTTTTCTTTCATTTTTTAGAATTGCTGATTATCTTTGCGACAACCATTACGATAATTGACACCAAATTCCACATTAATAAACCAATTAACTATCTAATGAAACCATTACAATTGAGAAAGTCGGTCATTCCGGCACTCATGGTTGCTATGATGACGCTTCTTTCCTTCCAGGCTTCGGCCCAGAACAGGAGCGCGTCCGCAATCAAAACTGTAAGCGGTACCATAGTCGATGCGGCAGGCGCTCCCCTTCCCGGTGCGAACGTGCTCGTCAAAGGTACCCTCAATGGAACAGCTGCCGAAGTTGACGGCACCTACTCCATCAAAGCATCCGAGAACGATGTTCTCGTGTACTCCATCATCGGATATGTGACCAAGGAAGTCGCCGTCGCAGGACAGAGCGTCATCAACGTCACTCTCGAGGAAGACGGAGAGGTTCTTGAAGACGTGATCGTCATCGGTTACGGTACTGCCAAGAAGCGCGATTACATCGGTTCCGTCAGCACCATCAAGGCTGACGACATCGCCAAGGTGAATCCCGTATCCCTCGAATCCACCCTTCAGGGTATGGCCGCAGGTGTACAGGTCAACTCCGCCAACGGTGTTCCCGGTGCTCCCCAGCAGATCAAAGTCCGTGGTGTCGGTTCCCTCTCTTGCGACACCGATCCTCTCTGGATAGTGGATGGAATTCCCGTTCAGAGCAGCGCTATGGATAAATCCTATGACGGTGAAACCCAGCAGAGCGTCATCGGCATGCTCAACCCTAACGACATCGAGTCGATCCAGGTCCTGAAGGATGCCGCCGCTACCGCAATCTACGGTTCCCGCGCCGCTAACGGCGTCATCGTCGTCACCACCAAGTCCGGCAAGTCCGGCGCAGCCAAGGTCTCCGTCGACCTCAAGGCCGGTGTTTCCCAGTGGGCCCACGCCGACATCGGCTTCGCCAACACCACCGAATGGTTCGAGATCGCCAACATGGCAATCCACAACACCCTCGGGCTTCCCGCATTCGATGTAAGCATCACCAACAGCCAGCTTCCTAATACCGTGCATCCCATTACGACCGCAGAAGCAATGAATGTCAACACCAACTGGGTCGATGAGATTTCCCGTCTTGGAAACTTCTCCGAAGCCAACGTGTCCATAAGCGGCGGCTCCGACAAGCTCAAGGCCTACACCTCCTTCAGGTATCGCAAGGACAACGGTAACCTCAAGTTCAACGACCTCACCACCATCGCAGGTAACGTCAAACTCGACTGGAACCTGAACAAGTGGGTCGATGTTTCCTACCGTGCAGCCCTCACCCATACCGACAACAACCGTGTCAAATCCAGCGATGGTACCAACGGCACCGGCGGTTGGGCACAGATCAACTCCAATGCGCTTCCTTGGTACAAGGTTTACGCAGACGACGCACAGACCGAGTTCTGGAATCCCAAGAACACCACCAACCCCCGCGCAAGTATAGATCCTTCCAACGTCCTCTCCAACCTGGAGACCTGGAACGTGATCTCCAACCTCTCCGCTACCGTGAAGCTCCCCGTCGACGGGCTCAGCATCAAGGGTGACTGGGGCGTCAACTTCATTGCCAACGATGGTCAGTCCTGGCGCAATGCAGCCGTTATGAGTACTACCGATGACAACGAGGCCAAGGAGAACAAGGATATGATCCTGATCAACAACCTCGACGCATATCTCAGCTACGCCAAGAGCTTCGGCAAGATCCACGACATAAGCGCCGTAGCCGGTGTCGAGGCAATGCGCAGGTCTGGCCAGTACACCACCCTCGTGGGTACCGGCCTGGTAGGTAAGTTCCACGAAATCGGAACTCCTAACAAGCTTACCGGATCCAGCTATCTGGGAGGCGAGACCTATCTGCTCAGCTACTTCTTCCGTGCCAACTACAAACTGATGGACCGCTACATCGTCAACGTCAGTGCAAGGCGCGACGGCAGCTCCAGGTTTACCGCGGCCAACCGCTGGGCCAACTTCTATTCCGGAGGTCTTGGCTGGGTTATTTCCGAAGAGCCTTGGTTCAAGTCCAGCGTCATCAACCTCCTCAAGCTGCGCGGAAGCGTTGGCCAGGTGGGTAACGCAAACATCCCTCAGGTCGATGCCGACAAGTGGGAAATCGCTTCTGAAAACGGCAACACCCTCGATGGCAAGCCTGTCAGCCGCATAGTATCCCTCGGCAACCCCAACCTCAAGTGGGAAACCACCACTTCCTATGACGCAGGTGTTGACTTCGGCATCCTGAACAACAGGATCAACGGATCCATCGCCTACTACAGGAGGAACGTTTCCGATATGCTTTCCCAGGTTTCCCTCCCTATGTCCGCCGGTATCCGCGGTGGCAACAAGGGCTGGCAGAACGCCTGCGATATGTACAACCAGGGCATCGAGTTCGAGGTAGTGGGAACCGTCCTCCAGAAGAAGGATTTCTCCTGGACCATCGGTGCCAACTTCGCTACCAATATGAACAAGGTCACCAAGCTCGATGAAGACTCCGATGCGAACAATACCGGTTATCTCAATGCAGGTGACGCTTCCCAGGTCCGCACCATCATCAAGAAGGGCCTCGCATACGGCACCTACTATATGGCAGAATTCGCCGGTGTCGATGAGAAGAAGGGTATCCCTATGATCTACAAAATCGAAACCCTCGCCGACGGCACCACCAAGCACACCGGAGATGTCATTCCTGCGACTTCCTCCAATATGGAAGCCAACAAGATGATACTCCAGGGCAAGACCGCTCTTCCTAAGTTCGTCGGTGGTTTCAATACCTCCCTCAGATTCAAGGGCTTCGACGCCAGCGCAGTGTTCTCATTCGCCTGCGGTCAGTACATCTACAGCCGCCTCATCCAGAGCTCGATGACTCCTAACGCAGGTATGCTCGTGCTCAACAAGAAGCTCCTCACCGACAGCTGGAAGAACCCCGGCGACAAGACCGACGTCCCTCAGCTCAACGCTCAGTGCGCGTACTTCTACGATGACAAAGGAGATCCCACTGCGGCTCCCACCCTTTACGGTTCCGAGAACAAGACTCCTATCAGCCGCTTCCTCGAAAAGGGCGACTACCTGAAGCTCCGTTCCGTCACTCTCGGATACACTCTCCCCGAAAAGGTCGTCAAGAACATGAACATCTCGAACCTCAGAGTATATGTTTCCGGTGGCAACCTCTTCACCGTCACTCCTTTCTCAGGATATGATCCCGAGGTCCAGATCGACCAGGCAACCGGCGGCGCTGTCGAGACATTCACCGCAATGCCTTCCGTAAGGACCTTCACCTTAGGCGTGAACCTTAACTTCTAAAAGATTATGACCATGAAAAAGATATTGGCAATTATAGTTTTGGGACTCGCTTTCGCAGCTACTTCATGCTCCAACTTCTTCGAGCTGAAACGTCCTAACCAGTTCCCTTGGCAGTCCGCCTCGGAATTTGAGATGGCAGTCCGCGCACCTTATCTGTACTACGTAGGTGCCGCCTGGGCCAACCCTATCGGCGCCCTTACCAACAGGTTCGGCGAGTCCGACCTTGCCCGCTACACCAACAAGACCGGCGACAGTTACTTCTTTGCATATTGGAACAGGACATACAAGACCGAGGTCCTCGACAACTACAAGGAACTTGAAGGCGGATTCGAGTATCTGTACTATATGTCCTCCGCCTGCAACTCCGCTCTCGAGCTTATCGAGAATGCAGAGGCAAACGGCACCGATCCTTTCCCCAATATGACCGCCGCCGACAAGGAGACCGTCAAGAGGTACAAAGGAGAGCTCCTCTTCATGCGTGCTTTCACATATTGGAACCTTGCCCGCACCTGGTGCCCTCCCTATAACGATCAGACCAAGGACAGCAAGCACATCGTAGTCTATCGTCATAACGAAAAGAACTCCGATGTCCTTAAGAACGGCAAGCTTTCCACCGTCCAGGAGGTTTACGACTACATCCTGGAGGACCTCAAGGACGCTATCGCCATCCTTCCCGAGGATTACAACCCCGGAGATCCCGGCAAGCGTATGAGGGCCAACAAGTATGCAGCAGAAGCTCTCCTCGCCCGCGTGCTCTTCTATATGGGCAATTTCAGCGAGGCTAAGACCTACATCGACGACGTCATCTCCAAGACCGATCTCTATGAGCTGGATACCGACCTCGTAGCTCCTTTCAACAGGACTACCAGCACTGCCACCTCCAAGGAAGTCGTCTGGGAGATCACCTACTCCGATGCTTCCGACCGTTACGACCGTAACCCCGGCATCATGCAGTATGCAGCCTACAACGGCCACGCCAACAAGATGTGCGGTTACTGCGCATTCTCTCTATCCTATTATGCTATGGAGAAGGTGGGCTGGCTCGATGCAGCAAGTCACAACCCCACTGCAGAGGCTACCGGCGACCTTCGCTTCCAGAATCTCTACAAATTCCATCCCGGTGGAGAGGGAGAAAGCTATCCAGAGCCCGCCATCTTCCTATTCAAGTATTTCCGCGGAGCAACTGAAACAGAAAACGGACGTCGTGCCAGCAGGCCTATGATCCGCCTCGCCGACCTCTACCTGATGAGGGCCCAGATCAACCTCGCCACCAACCCCACCGCTGCAACTGCTGACGTGAACGCGGTAAGGAACCGTGCTGGCCTCGCCAACGTAGCTGTCGCTACCGAGGAAATCATCGAGAACGAGCGCATCAAGGAACTTGCAGGCGAAAACGCCGACCGTATCTACTGGCTCTGCGCACTCCACAAGGACATTCCTCTCGGAGACCGTGCAACCGATGGTACCAACGGTGAAGTCATCCGCTATCCTTATTCCGATTACTACTATCAGATTCCTCTCCTCGAGAGGCAGAGTAACAAGGCTTACGAAGAAAAATAGTTAGTAATTATATATTCTCTTCCGCAAGAGGCCGACTTTCACAGCCGGCCTCTTGTATTTTTCCACAGCCTCCCATGTCCGGTGCTTGCCCCTGATAGGACTCCGCTCACTGCGTTCGCTACGGCCCCTCCCATCGTCATCTGCGTCATCGCTACGCGATAACTTGCTGCCGATGGGCCCCTCCCCCTGCCCCTGTCCGGGGGTGGACAGGCCTATCAGGGGCAAGCACCGGCCACGCTGAATCCATAATCATTAAGCGCCCCCCATCCAATGAGATGATACTAACGAAGACATCCGGCTGTGTCAAGGACGCGAATGGCAGTCAGGCAGGCAGCCGCGGGCGGACGTGTCCACCCCCGGACACGGGCAGGGGGAGGGGCCCGCAAGATACGAGTTCCGCTTCAAGCGGAACGAAGGAGATTGTGGGAGGGGCCGGAGCGAGGAAGCCAGAGGCGGCCGAGCGGAGTTCCGCCCGCGGCTGCCTGCCTGACTGCCAAGGGCCGTGGCCGGAGATCAGTCGACTCTGTATTTCTCGGGAAACTCGAGAATCTTCCGCTGCAGCAACGCCTCGTCACCAAGAATACTCAGGATGGAACCATAGTACGCCTCGCGCAAAACCCCCTCGGGCTGCACTCCGCTGATACAAGCATCGCAGAACGCCTGCATCATCTCCAGCGAACCATCCCCCGAAGCCTCCGGCATAATGGAAATGCCGGAAGTATCCTCGGCAGTCTCCGGAGCCCAGCTCGTGCCGGCAAATGCGGGATTGGAGAAAACTCCCTTCTCTATCTCGCCGAGCAACTGGCGTATGGCCGTCTTCTTGGGCGGCTCCTCGGGATAATAACGGCCGTTGGGAAGGTCCACGGTGCCGTCCTTGCAGAGGATCTGCTCGCCCATGCCGAAATGCTTGTTGGAAATCACCGATTCGAAGGTCATATTCACTCCATTGGGGAAGGTGTAGATGACGCAGACATTGTCGAACACTTCCCTACCGTCTTTCCAGTAGATGATATCGCCCGAACCCATAACCTTGTAGGGAAGCTCACCGGTGGCAAATATGCCATTCTGCAACTGATGGCAGGCAAGTTCGGTCATAAGGCCGCGGGAGAATTCGCGGTAGAGCCTCCAGTTTATCAGCTTCTCGTATTCGGGAGAAGGGATGGGGCGGCGCCAGTCGGCATTGCGGAACCAGTAGTTCCTGACATTGACTACCGGACCGTACTCTCCGTTCCGGACCGACTCCAGCGCCTTGCGATACTTGGGATCGAAGAGCCTCTGCTGCCCTATAATGAAAACCTTCCCGCAGGAAAGGGCGCTATTGTACATCTCCAGGCACTCGTCCATCGTGTAGGCCATAGCCTTCTCGCAAAGGACGTGCTTGCCGGCCGCCATAGCATCCATTGCCATAGGGTAATGCAGATGAAGAGGCGTAGCGATAATCACTCCATCCACATCCTTGTCCGCGAGCAGCTCGCGATAGTCGGTATAGGCTCTGGCTCCGGGGAACATCGACAGCCCCTTTTCCAGATTGGGCTGATAGATATCGCACAAGGCCACCACTTCCGCATTCGCTATCTGCTGCAGATTGCCAAGATGCAGCTGCCCCCTGGAACCGGGGCCGATAAGGCCGATGCGGGCCTTGGTTAGCGCCTTGTCCTCCTTCTTCGCAGGGGCACAGGCCTGTGCGAGAGGGAGGGCGGAGAGAGCGACGCCGGCGGCACCTATCTCACCGATTTTGCCAAGAAAAGATCTACGATCCATAAGTTGCTATATATCCTTCGAATGATTTCAAAATAATGTCCCTCCCGGCAGCCGGCGCCGCATAGAGCGCGGTGGAGAGGATTTCGCACACAAGTGCGGAGCGGCCCGTGACCGCAACCCAGGGGCCGGCCGAAGCGGGGCCCTGGCGATGAGGGTCTATGATGTGGTCTTTGCCGGAACGCGCACGCCCCGACAGGGAAAAGGCGCTGTCGACAAGATCGAAACTGCGCCCGCCCTCTTCGGACCGGACCCTCCAGCAGGGCCCGAAGGGATGCTTTCCCATACCGACTACCGAACTGTTTCCGAAATTGAGAAGGCCGTCGGTGATTCCTTCTGCGGAAAAAATGTTTCTGACGGATTCGAGGGCGAATCCTTTGGCGAAGCCCCCGAAGTCGACTAAATGCCCTTTTCCGGCCATGGCCGCTTCGTGGGTTCCGGGGAAGAGCTCATAGGCAGGACGGGACCGGTCCGGGCTGAGTGCGGCTATATCGAAGTAACCGCCGGTCAGGCTACGGAACTTCTCGCAGAGCTCCAGTGCGAAAAAAAGATCCTCGCCCACGCTTACCCGGCCTTCCGATGCATTGAGGATGGCCGTCGGACTGGCCGGGTCGTGCCTGTCGAATTCGGCGGACTGGGATTTGACCTCCCGCTCCGCCATCTCGCAAAGATGCCTGGCTTTCACCGCGTCCGGACAGATGAAAAGCAGTTCCAGACGCGAATGCATCGCAGAAATCTCGCAGTACGCTACGGGCGCCTGCGGATTCTTCGTACTATGGGTGAAATCAACCAAAGCAGCAGGCGTACGAGTACGGTTATAACATAAAGGACACCCGTAATGACGCAGACGTATCCAATCTGGCTGAACAGCTCGACGAATCTGCCGTCATAGCGGATGACCGCATAGAGATTGAAAAGAAACGCAATGGCAAAGCAGAAGAGGAGAACCACGAGTTCCCTCTTCTGCCAAGGCCATTGCAGATTATTGTCAGCCATTAAAGTTCCTTGATCATTATGTTCTGGTAATGCACTTCGTTGCCGTGGTCCTGAAGCAGGACATGGCCGGACTTGTGGTTACCGAAGTTTGCACGCTCGCGGAATTTGCTGCACTGCACCAGGGCATTGAACATCTGGTTGTTGCGATCGTATTCCACGACCTTCACGCCGTTGAGCCAGTGCTCGACGTGGTTGTCCTTTACGATGACCCAGGCGGTATTCCACTGGCCCATACGGAAGTATGCTTCATCCTTGTCGGCACGGATAAGGTCGTAGAGGGAACCCAGGGTACGGTTGCCGGCTACACCGAGCTTGGCATCGGGATGCACCTTGTCGTCGAGTATCTGGAACTCGCATCCGATTGCGGACGCATCCGAAGGATAGAGGTCGGGATTGATGAAGTACTTGATACCGCTGTTGGCACCCTTGGTGAGGAAGAAATCTACGGAGAGCCAGAAGTTGGTGAACTTGTCCACGGTCATGATGTCGCCTCCGTTCGTGGATTCGGCACCGCCGTTCTCGGCGACGCGGAGTTCGTCACCCTCTATGCTCCATCCCTTCTTGGGGAAAGGAAGCCCCTCGCCCTTGGCGCTGGCCCAGCCGTTGGTGGTCTTGCCATCCCACAGAAGCCTCCAGCCTTCGGCGGCCTGGCGCTCGCTCAGGGTATTGCTGATCTTGTTGACCTGATGTATGGCGGCAGCCTCGAGGCAGTAGGCCCCGGGGTTCTCGGTGCAGATCCTGATATTCTTCCAGCAGATGCTGGTTCCGATGCGCTCCACATTCTTTCCGGCCAGATGGACCTGGAGGGCGATGAAACCTTCGCTGTCCTTGTCGTCGATGACGTCGGCGACGAGAACTCCATTGAGGAAGGTACGGATGTGGTTTCCTATGCATTCGATACGGCCCTTGTTCCAGTCATTGTGGATGAAGGCCTTCCTGGCGGGCTGGTTGAAGGTAAGAGGATAGAGCCAGCCGCGGCGTGACTCGTCATAGACACCGGCGCTCCAGGCACGGTCGCTGGGATCGAACTCGTACTGGTATCCATATACGCGGCCGTCGCCGCCAATGTGGCTACGGAACTGGACGCCGGAATTCTGGACATCGTCCATCTTGAACTCGAACTCGAGGATGAAGTCCGAATAGCTTGCCTTGGTGGCAAGGAAGGAATTGATATTGGTGTCGTCCTTGCAGGTGCCTACGATGCAGCCATCCTTGACTACATACTTGGCGCTTCCGCTGACCTGCTTCCAACCTTTAAGGTTCTTTCCATTGAAAAGAGATGTCCAATTCTGGGCAGACGTGCCTGTGCATAACAAAGCAGCAAAGGCGATGATGAGTATTTTCTTCATGATGATTGATTAAAGTTCATAGTAATCTTCCCAACCCTTGCGCGGAGGAATTCCGGTAAGGAGGGCGTTCGCGAACGGATTGTCGATGATCTCTCCGGAGAGACGGTCGAACTTGAACGTGGTGTTGAGACGCTGTGCTATCACGCCGAGGTTCATCACCTGGCAGAGCACGCCGGAAACCTCGAAAGGAGAGCGTGTCTTCTCCAGGCCCATACAGGCCTTGAGGAAGTTCTCGTAGTGGTTCGAAGGGCTCTCGGGCACCTCCGGAAGCTTGTGCTCGGCTATCATCTGCTTCTCGAGCGACTCGGGAATTATGTGCAGGGGCGACGAGTGGGAGGAACCCTTGAAGATGAAGTCCCGCCCGTAGATTATCTTGCCGGGGTTCAGTTTGGCAGCCTGGTAGGCCTGACCCGCCACGGTAGGCACGTCCGCCACCGCGCTCTCGCCATATCCGGCAGGAATCTCGGGATAGTTTCCTATGCCGTCATACCAGCGCACGTCGCAGGCGGGCATATCTCCCCTGCGGGGGAAGCGGAAACGGATGGTGGAGGACATAGGGAAGAAGTAGTCGTTGTGGCCTTCCACCTTCTCCATACCCACCTCGTAAGGAAGCCCGAGCTTCAGGAATTCGTGGGCCGTATCAAGGATATGCGCACCCCAGTCGCCCAGGGCACCCATTCCGAAATCGTACCAGCAGCGCCAGTTACCCTCGTCGAACCAGTGGCTGTAGTCGTGGAACATGGTCTGCATCTGCCAGACATCCCAATCCATGGTGGACGGTTTGGGCTCGGCATCGGGGAACTTGCTGATCTTGGGATCCAGCACGTGCCAGCGGCGGCTGTTGTTCATATGAGCGTCTATCCTGTAGACATCCTTGATGATACCGGCTTCATACCAGGCCTTGAACTGGAAGTAGTTCTCCCCGGAATGGCCCTGGTTGCCCATCTGGGTCACCACTTCAGGATGGCGCTTGGCCGCTTCGATGAGCAGTGAGTTCTCGAGATAGGTGCGGGCGAGAGGTTTCTCGCAATACACGTGTATGCCTTCCTTTATGGCGCGCATCGCTATGGGGAAGTGGGAGAAATCGGGAGTAGTGACGAATACCGCCTGGATACTCTTTCCCATCTCGTCGAACATCTTGCGGAAATCCTGGTAGCGCTTTGCCTTGGGGAACATACCCATCACCTCGGTGGTATGGGGAGCGCCCATATTCACGTCGCAGAGGGCCACCACGTTGGCCAGCCCGGTTTCGGCGACGAAGTGGGCATTCTCGTTGCCCCTGTGGCCTATACCGATAAGGGCGACGTTAACCTTTTCGCCAGGTTTCCTGGAAAAGGCCTTGCCTGCGGAACTTGCGGAACCTTTGAAAGCATTGAGGGGATTCTCTACGGCAAGAGCCATTGCAGCTGCTCCGGCCGTCTTCAAAAAATGTCGTCTGGTTACCATTATTTTAAGTATTATTGACTTTTACAGGTTGTTTCTATATACTTACAAATATGGTAAATTTCCAGCAAAAATCCTATAGATTAAAAGACTAAAAAACCCGTTCCGACATACTTCCATCCTTGATTGTCAGCTCCAGCCCGCGGCCGCCGAAAGAATAGCGGACGATGACCCCCGCCTCCCCGCACTCCACGGCCACGCCGGTATTGGACGGAGCGAGGCCGGAGTATATCTCATCCTGGATGCGATAGTGCCCGTGGGACTCCAGGCAGGACGCGAAAACCACCCGTCCCGCACCTTCTGCACTGAGCATATAGGCGGGTTCGGAGCGCAGCACGAAGTCGGGATCTTCCGCCCCGCTGCGCAGAATGTAGATACCCACGGGCCCCGAAGCTCCGGACACTGCGGTGGAAATGCTGTACATCCTTTCACCGCATAGCCAGCTATAGTGCACAGGGCCGCCGGCCATACGGGCCTCGGCCTCGAGCCAGAGGTGCTGGTAGCCATAATCGGCACCGGCAGGCCTGAGGCAATCCCCCGCCCTGCGATAATCCGCATTCAAGGCCATCATCTGCCCGTCATAATGATAGGGCAGGTCGTATGTATGGGGAGCATCGGAGTCGGCTATTACTATATCCGCAACCAAGGGCCTTTCGAGGAAGGGCAGCCCGACCAGCGCAAGCCATCTTTCCATTCTCACACCCTCATAGGCCGTACTGTCGACGGCCGACATATACTGAAGGCCATCCGAAGGATCGCCGTCGAAGGCTATAACCCGGGGGCTGTAGGGGATGGCAGCGGGAGTCACTCCCCCATAGTGGCTGCGACGGTCCACCACCAGTGCATTGTGCGCCACGGTGGTCATCGCATAGCTCCTGTTGAGAGGCGTGTATCTTCCGCCGTTTTTCTGGGGGATTCCCGTGTATCTAGCTGAACCATAATCTTTCAGGATAGCGTTTCCGTGGTCGTAGTATGTGGCGGAGAGTCGGTCGAAATGCCCGTGATAGCCCCCCTGGCCACAGGCTTTGAGGCAGAGCGTAGGGCCGTCGTGGCCACACTCAGGAGCACCTCTCAGAACCATCATAGCACCTGAATTTCCGCCGGCGCTATCGGAAAGCCTGCAGCTGTGCGGCACGGCGGGTTCAGCCTTCCCGGCGGCAATGTCGCGGGATACGAGGCGGCCATCCTCGTCAGGAGTAACCCTTCCGGCATAGCGGGCTATTATGTCAAGCAGCCACTTCCGGGACGTATCCCGGCTGTAGATGGTGCAGAGTGAAGATGTAAGGTCGGCTGACGAAAAAGATTTGACATCACAGTCGTTTACGAGGAAGAAAGTGCCGTCGTAAGACTGGGCGAGAAAGGCGTCGGCGCTCTTCAGCAGCGCTCCGGAGTTCCTTTCGAATATGTGCAGCTCCGGCCTCTCGCGGTCGAGGAGCTTCGCGAAATACAAGCAAGGTATAAGGGCGTAGCGCTGGTAGGCAACACCTTCGACATAGTAGCCGTCGGGCGAAAAAAGCTCGTCAAGCTGCTTTAAGAAACCGCCGTTGCTGCCGCTCAGGTCAGTTCCCAGCAGGGCCTTGTCCACCAAAGTCCTATCCCCCAGCGCGAAGCCCAGGGCCCCTACCGCCGCCACCAGCCAGCTGCCGTGATTATGGATGCGGTTGAAGACGAAGTTATTCTTGGGATTATCCTCCGTCCCGTACATCAGGAACCCGGCTATGGGGCGGAAGAGGCTGTCTTCTATGGCCTTGCACTGCCGTTCCTGAAGGGAGGAACGGACCTTCATATAGGCTCCGGCGGCATACATCGCCCAAGTAGCGTCATCCAGAACTTGCCAGAACATACGGCCTGGTTCGCCGCTGAGATAGCTTTCAGGATGATATCCGAGCCTGCCGTACTCGGCAGCGGCTTTCTCCAGGAAATCGCCGCACCAGCGCGCGTAGCGCTTGTCTCCACCAAGGGCAAAAGCCTGAGCGCAATCCTCGAGGGCAGCGGCCTGCACGGACGCATCCGAAACCAGGCTGTCCGAAGAGAGCACCTTGTCCGCCCGCAGCATAAGATCTTCCACCGCGGCCTCGTACAGAGGCCCGTCGCTGCCGCAGGCGGCAGATATCAGCAGCCCCGCCAGCAGGGTCGAAGCAAGAAAGACTCTATGAATGAACATAATCCAAAAATAAGAATCTTTCGCCAATAATTAGTAATTTTGCAAAGGAAAACAAAGCAGAAATGGAAGTAATACAGAGTTTCACGATAGACCATACGCATCTCAAACCGGGCATCTATGTATCCCGGGTGGACAAAGGCTTCACCACCTTCGACCTTCGCATCACCGAGCCCAACAAGGAGCCCGCAGTGGCTCCCGCCGCCATACACAGCATAGAGCATCTGATGGCGACCTGGTTCCGCAACTCCAGGGTAAAGGAGGATGTGGTCTATGTGGGTCCTATGGGCTGCCTGACCGGGATGTACATCATTATGCTCGGGGACTATGGCGTGGAGGATATGCGCAAGTTGACCATCGAGTGTCTGGAGTGGATCCTAGTGCAGGAAGAGGTTCCTGCTACCCGTCCGGAGGCTTGCGGCAATTACCTGCTGCACGACCTGCCCATGTGCAAATGGGAATGTGCCCGCTATCTGGACCGGCTCCGGCACGATTTCCATAGCGAATACACCCCGCTCCGGGTCACGCTGGAAGACGGCAAGGTCTTCGCCGACGCCTAAGCGTTCCGGGAGGAAAACCAATCATCAACCCCTATCTTTATAGCAAATAACCAATTATTGACCATATGGAACGCAGAGATTTCCTGAAAGCTTCGGCCCTCGGAGCCGCCGCCGGCCTCATCCTCCCCGCCGGCATCCTGAACGCCGCGCCGTCCCCGGCCCGGAAAAACACACCGTCAGCCAACGACAAGGTTACCCTCGGATTCATCGGCCTGGGGCAGCAGGTGCTCGTCCTGCTGAACCTTTTCCTGCCGATGGAAGACGTCCGCGTTGTCGCCGGATGCGACGTCTATGACGTCAAGCGCGAGCGTTTCGCCCGCAGGGTCCGGAACTTCTATGCCGAGAAGGGCGAGAAAAAGGTCAAGGTGGACGTCTATGAGGACTACGCCGACCTGCTTGCGCGGCCGGACATCGACGCCGTCGTGATTGCTGTCCCGGACCACCAGCACGCGGTCATCGCCATCGCGGCCTGCAAGGCGGGCAAGGACATCTTCCTGGAGAAGCCCATGACCCTGACCATCTACGAAGGCCAGCAGCTGGTCAAGGCCGTCCGCAAGTACAACCGCATCCTCCAGGTGGGCAGCATGCAGCGCTCCAGCAACGAGTTCATCCACGCGACCAGGATGGTCCGCGAAGGCGAACTCG
>JAEEGK010014251.1_pt1 | contig 17786 bp, 10 predicted proteins | sample 8958771 | NCBI WGS metagenome assembly JAEEGK01 (sample SAMN16246547, study PRJNA631951) | gut metagenome | biome: gut microbiome; feature: rumen; material: SC-attached | host: Bos | place: Iran: Karaj | collected 2018-10
CCGACTCTGACAACCCTGCCGAGCCTGGCTCCGAAGTTGAGCGCGACAACATCACACTGCCGTCGTTCGCTGATAACATCCTGCGCCATTGCATTTTCGGTGTTGAGGCATTTCCCGGAAAACCGGTCAATCTGCGCGCGGGCTTCAACTATCAGCGCCGTCAGGAACTGAAACTGAAGGACGCACCCGGCCTGGCCGGAATATCGCTGGGCTTCGGCCTGCGCCTGAAACGTTTCAGCGTTGAGGACGCCCACGCCCGATACACATTGGCCGGCTCGTCGAACCATTTTTCGGTGGTGGTGAATATTGCCAATCTTTGATAGAGCTCGGTTAGCAAAGCCGGTGTTTTTTGAAAGGAAAATCGAATGCTACAACAACGTAGCAATCAGTGAGCCAGCGTTTTCCAATGTTCGATTTCGGCGCTTAAATCAATCTGCGGGTGCAGAGTAGCAAATTCAGCCACAGCATTTGTTTGGTTCTTAACAAATTGACGGAAATCATCGGTGTCAGGATTCAGCGGACGATGGTTGGCTGCTGTCACAAACTTCATCACGCTGTCAATCAGCGTGTTATCAGCGGAACTGATGCAGTTGTCGCGCATTGTCTGCCAAATGTAGTCCACCGCCACGGCCGACGGATGGCACATATCGGCATCGTAGAAGCGGTAGTCGCGAAGGTCGTCGAGCAGGAGCTCGTACGATGGAAAATAATGCGCGTTTGGAAATTGTTCAACAAGCTGATTAATAGCAAGTAACAAAGTGGCTTTGCTCAGCTGGTTCTGATGGGCGCCGTCGCGAAGATGGCGCACGGGACTCAACGTGAACACAATCTGCAGATCCGGATTTTTAGCCGTAAGTTGCTCAATCAAAGCAGAATAACGAGTGGTTATCTGCTCAACAGTCAGCATCTCGCGAGTGAAATTGGCAGCCGGCAGTTTATGGCAGTTGGCCACCACGCGGCCGTCGGTGTTGTTTCGATAGACGAAGGCCGTGCCGAAGGTCAGGATTAGCCGTGTCAGCCCGCTGATTTGCGAGTGGGCGCGGCTGACGCCGTCGTTCATCTTGCGCAAAGCTTCGGCTTTGTCGGGCGACGAGAAGCTGCCGTGAAACCCGAACCCCGCCCAAAGTCCGTTGTGCTGAAACACTTCGGAATCGCTCACGGCAGAGCCGGCAACGGCTTGCTCAAGAGCAATGGCAATCGACTCGGGATTGAACAGTATGCCGAACGGATTGACCACAACATTCAGCCGAGCCTGCTTCATTTTCAGTCCGATATTCTCGGCAAAGCAAGAGCCCATCAGCATCATTTTGTCAGAATATCCAATCTTGAAATCGGATTTTGCATCGACCTTTGTTCTGAAATCCATAGTTCAAATATTGTCACGCGCAAATATAGCTGTGTTTTCAAGCAAGACAAAATATGGATAATCACGGCATTATTTTTCTATTTTTGTATCATTTAAAAGTTTTTACCGATATGAAAACAAAAAAACTATTCTATGCGTGTATCGCACTGTCTATAATGTTTTTTTCGTGTGATGGAGGTGACGACAGTATTGAAGGCTATGAAACGCCTATCGAAAAAACTTCAGAAATGTCATCGAGCGACTCCGGCGAACCAGGAGGCATGAGTGGCCGACAGAACGAGAAACGTTCGGGGCTGCTGACAGCTGGCGAGTGGAATGACTTGGAAAACTGGCGGTATTGGACAAAGTTGCTGAACGACAATAATTACTACGAAATGCCAAACCAATGGCAGTTTTATCCTAAAAACCTTGTGGCAGTTCGTCTTATCGATGCCGATAGCAATGCCGTTCCAAATGTTCCGGTAACATTGTTGAACGGCGGAAATACAGAATTCTCAACCAAAACCGACAATTCGGGCTACGCTTATTGTTGGATTAACTTATTCAGTAATAGCAAAATAGAGGAGAATAAATATTCTCTTAAAATTGGCAGCATGGTTGTTGATTCAGTTTTACTGACCACTAAGGCCGATAGTGTGCTGAATTTTAACAATATCATGACAACAGAAACCATGCATACTTCAAACACTGCCGATGTGGCTTTTATTGTTGATGCAACTGGCTCAATGTCAGACGAGATAGATTTTTTGAAAGCTGACCTCAGTGATATCATAACGCAAGCAAACAGTTTGACGGGAGTTGAGTTACGTACAGGTGCTCTCTTTTACCGCGATGAGGGTGACGATTATCTGACACGTTCCGACAATTTCTCGTCAGACGTGAGCAAAACACAGCAGTTTGTTGCCGCGCAGCAAGCCAGCGGTGGAGGAGATTATCCCGAAGCCGTACATTCCGCTCTGGTTGCGGCTTTGCAAGATTTGTCGTGGAATGAGTCGGCGCGCGCCCGAATTGCTTTTCTGATTCTCGACGCCCCGGCACACCATAATGACAATGTTATAAGAAGTTTGCAAATATCAGTTGAACAATATGCCCAAGGCGGCATAAAAATCATACCAGTTGCGGCAAGCGGTGCCGACAAGGAAACCGAGTTTATGCTTCGCTTTTTTGAAACAGCCACCGGTGGCACCTACGTTTTCTTGACGGACGACAGCGGTATCGGTAACCCGCATATCGAAGCCTCAGTTGGTGACTATAACGTAGAACCGCTTGCCGACATTATGGTGCGGTTAATTGAGAAGTATGTGAAATAAATAATGAAGGGAGAATAGATGCATAAATAGTATCTATTCTCCCTCCAAAACTATAATTCGACCTATCAATAGCGGTAGTATTCAGCTTTGTATGGTCCTTCAACCTTCACACCGATGTAGTCGGCTTGAGCTTTGGTGAGCACTGTGAGCTTAGCGCCGACGTGCTCAAGGTGCAGGCGTGCAACCTCCTCGTCGAGGTATTTGGGCAGGCGGTAAACGCCAACCTCATATTTCTTCTGCCACAAGTCGAGCTGGGCCAGCGTTTGGTTGGTGAACGAGTTGCTCATCACAAACGACGGGTGGCCGGTGGCGCAGCCAAGGTTCACAAGGCGGCCTTCGGCAAGCACAATAATGCTGTGTCCGTCAGGGAAATAGTATTGGTCAACCTGCGGTTTGATGTTCACTTTTTTGATTCCCGGAACGGCCTCAAGGTCTGCCATCATAATCTCGTTGTCGAAGTGGCCGATGTTGCAGACAATGGCTTTGTCCTTCATCTTCTTCATATGGTCGGCGGTGATGATGTCGCGGTTGCCGGTGCAGGTAACGTAGATGTCGCCCTGCGGCAGAGCGTCCTCAACGGTAGTAACCTCAAAGCCTTCCATAGCGGCCTGCAGGGCGCAAATGGGGTCAATCTCGGTAACCAGAACGCGGGCGCCGAATCCGCGCATACTCATTGCGCAGCCCTTGCCCACATCACCGTAGCCGCAAACCACAGCCACTTTGCCGGCAATCATAATGTCGGTGGCGCGCTTGATGCCGTCGGCAAGGCTCTCGCGGCAGCCGTAGAGGTTGTCGAACTTCGATTTCGTTACCGAGTCGTTGACGTTGATGGCCGGGAAACGCAGCGTTTTGGTCTCTGCCATCTGATACAGACGGTGAACGCCGGTGGTTGTCTCCTCCGACACGCCGCGCACTTTGGCGGCCAGTTTGTGCCATTTCTGCTTGTCGTCGGCCAAGCCGTCTTTCAGTCGTGCAAAGAGTTGGATGGCATCTTCGCCTTTGGGCATAACGTCGAGAATGGCAGGGTTTTCCTCAGCCTCAATGCCTTTGTGAAGCATCAGAGTGGCGTCGCCGCCGTCGTCAACAATCAGGTCGGGACCTTCGCCGTTGCCAAAGTTCAGCGCCTGCTCGGTGCACCACCAGTAGTCGGCCAGATTCTCACCTTTCCAGGCGAAAACCGGCACACCGCGCTCAGCCACGGCTGCTGCGGCGTGGTCTTGTGTTGAGAAGATGTTGCAGCTTGCCCAGCGCACCTTCGCGCCAAGCGCTGTCAAAGTCTCGATGAGCACTGCCGTTTGAATGGTCATATGCAGACTACCCGAAATTTTTGCGCCCTTAAGTGGCTGGCTTGCAGCGTATTTCTTGCGCAGCGCCATCAGTCCGGGCATTTCGGCCTCAGCCAGTTCAATCTCTTTGCGCCCCCAGTCGGCAAGCGCCATATCCTTCACCTTGTACGGAAGATTCTGATTATATTTTTCCATCTGTAATAAATTATAATTATTTGTTAATAAATGATTTGACAGTTTTGTTCTCGACAATTTCGATGCTCTCAAGCAACGTTTTGTCAATGTCTTGGATGATGGGGTAGAAGCCGTCGTTGTCGATAACGTTGCGGGCAATGAGCGCCATCACCTGTGTCTCTATCAGCTTGCGCGACAGGCGGATACCTCTTGCATCGCGCTTGACGCCCTGCTTTTCGGCGTAAGCCACAAACTGGTCGAAGATGTTCTGGCCGCGCAGATATTTCGCGAACTCGTCGGCTGTTTTGAGTTTCTGAAGAGCGACGCGGTTGCGGTCGGTGTATTCGAGGCAGAACTGGTATTCGCAGCCTTTGCGCGAGATTTTGTTGTAGTAATCTGATGTTCCGGCAGTGTCGGCGGGAACGAAAACGTCGGGCATAATGCCGCCGCCGCCATAAACCACGCGGCCTTCGGTGGTGTAGTATTCGGTTGAGTCGGTGATGCGGATGCTGTCGCGCTCCATAAACTCGCCGCGCTCGTAGCGTGTCTCAAGGTCGAGGTAATAGTCGTCGTCGCTTTGCGTATAAGGCTTTTGGATGCAGCGGCCCGACGGTGTGTAGTAGCGTGCGATGGTGAGCCGCACCGACGAGTTGTCGGGGAACATAATCGGCTCCTGCACAAGTCCTTTGCCAAACGAGCGGCGGCCCACAATGATTCCGCGGTCGTTGTCCTGGATGGCTCCGGCGGTAATCTCGCTGGCCGATGCCGAAAACTCGTCAATCAGCACCACAAGGTTGATTCCGGCGCACGACTGGCGGTGCGATGCGTAGAAATCGTCGCGTCTGCGGTGGGCGCCTTCGGTGTAGACAATGAGCTTGCCGTTGGGCAGGAACTCGTCAACAATGTTGATGGCCGCGTCCATATAGCCGCCGCCGTTGCCGCGGAGGTCGAAAATCAGGTTCTGCATCCCCTGGTTCTTGAGTTTGGCGATGGCCTCCTGAAACTCCTTGTACGACGTGCGCGAGAACTTCGAGAGCTTGATGTATCCCGTTTTGTTGTTAATCATATACGAAACGTCGATGCTGTAGAGCGGAATCTGGCCGCGGGTTATCACAAACGGCACCAGGCCTTTCTCGCCGCGGCGGGCGATGCCCACCCGCACTTTGGTTCCGCGCGGGCCGCGCAGTTTCTTCATCACATCGTTGTTGCTGATGCCGATGCCTGCAATTAGTGAGTCATCGACAGTCACAATGCGGTCGCCGGCTCGTATGCCCACCTTCTCCGACGGGCCGCCGGCAATCACGTTCACCACATAAACAGTGTCTTTTTGGATGTTGAACTGAACGCCGATGCCGTCGAAATTGCCTTCGAGCGGCTCGTTCATCTCGGCAAACTCTTCGGCCGAGATGTAGGTTGAGTGCGGGTCCAGCTCTTTCAGAATGCTCACCGCGGTCTTCTCCTCAAGGTCGGCCATATTGATGGTATCAACATAACTGCGCTGTATGTTGCTCATTATCATATCGATTTTGCTTGAGCGGCGCGAGCTGATATTCATCAGTCCGGTGCGGCGCAGCATATTGGCCTCAACCAGCATTCCGAACGCAAAAGCGACGGCGAGCAGCAGCGGAAGCCATATTCTTACCAGTTTTTTCATTTTCAAGGTTTATTATTCTATTTCGATTTGCACAATCTCGATGCCGGCGCGTTTTAGCAGCTCAATGCCGTCCTGAATGCGGTAGTTGTCGGCGAAGACCACACGCTTGATGCCCGACTGGATGATGAGTTTGGCGCACTCCATACAGGGCGATGCAGTGACGTAGAGTGTTGACCCCAGGCTGCTGTTGCTCGATTTGGCCACCTTGGTGATGGCGTTGGCCTCGGCGTGCAGCACATACGGCTTGGTGGTGTTCTCGTCAATCTCGCAGCAGTTCTCAAACCCCGATGGCGTGCCGTTGTAGCCGTCGGAGATAATCATCTGGTCTTTGACCAGCAGTGCGCCTACCTTGCGGCGCACGCAGTAGGAGTTTTCGGCCCAAATGCGCGCCATCTGCAGGTAGCGCAAGTCGAACTGGTGTTGTTTTTCGGCGTTCATTGTGATTTTTTTTGCGGACACAAATATAATCGAAAGTTGATAGCTCAAATGTATTATTAGGTGTTGGTTCCGAAGTTATCGGGCAACAATTTTGTTGAGGGCTTAAGTTTCTTTGACCTCGATTTTTGCCGGTTTTGTAATTATTTGAAAGACAACAGCCAAATAACTATGCATATTGATTGTCATTAATATGTGGCGGTTTCTGTCCCAAAAGCCTGTCAAAAGGAAATCTTCCCTATATGTTCCCTTAATCTTCCCTTAATGATACCTTAATCTTCCCTTAATGATACCCTTTTCACCAGTAATCTGATTTTTAACTTTCTAATATCCGATGCTTTCATACTTTTGTACCGTTTTTATTGCGAAAAATCTTGAAACGCAAATTCATACTGAACCTAATTCTTGTTGTATTCCTTAACCTGCTGGTCAAGCCGTTCTGGGTTTTCGGAATCGACCGCACCGTGCAGAACGTGGTGGGTGCCGAGCAGTACGGATTCTACTTTGCGCTGTTCAATTTCTCGCTCATTCTCAACATCTTGCTCGACCTGGGCATCACCAACTACAACAACCGAAACATCTCGCAGAACGAGAGCGGACTGACGCTCAATTTTTCCAACATCTTCACAATCAGGCTCATTCTGGGCGTTTTCTATTTTGTGGTGAGTATGGCCGTGGCGTGGCTCTGCAACTACAGCCGCCACCAAATGGCAATGCTGATGTTCCTGACGTTCAATCAGTTCCTGCTGGCGCTGATTCTCTATTTGCGTTCCAATCTGGCGGGATTGCAACTCTTCAAAACCGACAGCATTGTCTCGGTGCTCGACCGCGTGGTTATGATTCTCATTTGCAGTCTGTTGCTGTGGGGGAATGTTACTAATCAGCCGTTCCGCATCGAGTGGTTCGTCTATGCGCAGACGGGCGCCTATCTGTTCACGGCGGTTGTGGCCTTTGTGCTGGTTTTCATCCACGCGCCCACGTTCCGTCCGACGTTCAACCTGCAGTTCTCGCTCGAAGTGCTGCGCAAGAGTTTTCCGTTTGCGCTGCTCACTCTGCTGATGTCGCTCTACAACCGCATCGACTCGGTGATGCTTGAGCGCCTTCTGCCCGACGGCAAGGTGCAGGCCGGCATCTACGCGCAGGCCTACCGCATATCGGACGCCTGCTGTATGTTTGCCCTGCTATTTGCCAACCTGCTGCTGCCGATGTTCTCGCGGATGATTAAGCAGCGCGAGAATGTGGCGGGTCTGCTTCGGCTCTCAACCGTGGCAATGGCCGTGCCTGTGGTGGCTGGGGCCGCCGCGTGCGTCTTCTACCGCCGCCCGATTATGGACCTGCTCTACAGCTGTCACGTTGCCGAGTCGGCACCGATTTTTGCGCTTCTAATCAGCGGATTTGTGGCAATATCAATGGTTTACATCTACGGAACACTGCTCACAGCCAACGGCAGCCTGCGCCAACTCAACATTGTGGCGTTCTGCGGAATGGTGTTCAACATTGCAATGAATTTTGTGCTGATACCGCGCTACGGAGCGCTTGGGGCGGCCATTGTGAGTCTTGCAACACAAAGTTTGACCGCTTTTGCCCAAATTGCCATTGCTTTTTCTATTTTTGGGCTCAAATTCTGCGGACGCACACAATTCAAACTTGCGGCTTACGTTTTATGCGTGGCCGTGGTTGGTTTTGCCACAATCCGTCTGCCGATGAGCTGGCTCACCAACGCCGCTCTGATGCTGGTTGCAGCCGGATGCTTGTCGGTGGCGATGGGTTTAGTCAGAATAGGTGATTTTGTTAAATTGTTGAAAATAAAAGAAAAATGGTGAATCGGTGAATCGATAAAACGGACGCCAGAATAAATTAATTTGAAACGGACGCCATAATATGACGTCCCTACTTAAAACTTAGAACTTAAAAAACTTAAAACTTAGAACTTAATTAACTTATAACTAAATAGAAATGAAGTTTCAAAAACTGAATCTCATCATCGGTTGGATAACATTCGCCATTGCTTCGGCGGTGTACATTGCAACCATTGAGCCGACAGCCAGTTTCTGGGATTGCGGCGAATTCATAGCCACAGGCTACAAACTCGAAGTGGGGCACCCCCCAGGCGCACCGTTCTTTATGCTGATGACCAAATTCTTCAGCCTGTTCGCTGGTGGCGATGTCACGAAAGTGGCAATGTGGGCCAACATTATGTCGGCTTTGGCTTCGGGCGGAACCATCCTGTTCCTGTTCTGGACCATCACCCATCTGGGCCGCCGCCTGACCCGCAAAAACGCCGACGAACTGTCGCTTGGCTGGCAGATTGCAATCCTTGGCAGCGCCTTCATCGGCTCGCTGGCCTACACATTCTCTGACACGTTCTGGTTCTCGGCTGTTGAGGGCGAAGTTTACGCGTCGTCGTCGCTGCTGACGGCCTTTGTGTTCTGGGCCATTCTGAAATGGAGCGATGTGGCCGACGAGAAATACAGCAACCGCTGGCTGCTGCTCATTGCCTACACCATCGGCTTATCCATCGGCGTGCACCTTCTGAACCTGCTGACCATTCCGGCCATTGCGCTGGTTTACTATTTCAAGAAGAGCGCGTCGGTTACCCCGAAGGGTGTGATTATGGCGCTGCTTGCATCGTGCGTCATTCTGGGCGGCGTGATGTGGGGCATCATTCCGGGCGTGGTCAAGCTCGGCTTCTTCTTCGACCGCATCTTTGTCAACGGCTTCGGCCTGGGCTACAACACCGGCCTGCTCTTTATGATTGCCCTGCTGGCCGGACTGTTCACCTGGGGAATCATCTACACCCAGAAACAGAACAAGCCCGTTTGGAACACCATTCTGCTGGCTGTTGCGGTGCTGCTCATCGGCTATGGCTCGTACGCAACCATTGTCGTGCGCTCGCTGGCCACTCCGCCAATCGACCAGAACGACCCCGAAGACGCCTACTCGCTGCTGAGCTACCTCAACCGTGACCAGTACGGCAGTTGCCCGCTCATCTACGGTCAGTACTACAATGCGCCCGTCAACCTCGACGACCCCTACAAGCACACCGGCAAAACCTGGATTCAGAAAGACGGCAAGTATGTTGAGGGCAACGAGAAAATCGAGTACAACTACAACAAGGCAATGTGCACCATCTTCCCGCGTATGTGGAGCATCAAGGCCGAGCACGTTGAAGACTACAAATACTGGGGCGGCATCAAAGGCCGCAAGGTGAAAGTGCGCAACAACCAGGGCGAGATGGAGACAATGGTGAAGCCGACCTTCGGCGAGAACCTGCGCTACTTCCTGCGCTACCAGTGCGGATTTATGTACTTCCGCTACTTTATGTGGAACTTTGTGGGCCGCCAGAACGATATTCAGGGCGACGGCGACAATATGAGCGGCAACTGGATTAGCGGCATCAAGTTCCTCGACGAGATGCGCCTCGGCCCGCAGGACAATCTGCCAACCGAGTATGCCAACAACCGAGGCACCAACAAATACTACTTCCTGCCTTTGATTCTGGGCCTGATTGGTCTTTTCTATCAGCTCAAGCGCGACAAGAAGAACTTCTGGGTTGTGATGGCGCTGTTCATCCTTACCGGCCTGGCCATTGTGGTCTATCTGAACCAGTATCCGCGCCAGCCGCGTGAGCGTGACTATGCCTACGCTGGCTCGTTCTACGCTTTCGCGATATGGATTGGCCTTGGCGTGATGGCCGTTTACGAGTGGCTGAACAAGGTGACTAAAGAGGTGCCGTCGGCAGCAGTGGCCACTGGCATCTGCCTGTTCATTCCGGGCATTATGTGCGCCCAGAACTGGGACGACCACGACCGCAGCAACCGCTACATCTGCCACGATGTGGCCTGGAACTACCTGCAGTCGTGCGAGCCGAACGCCATCATCTTCACCAACGGCGACAACGACACCTTCCCCTTGTGGTACATTCAGGAGGTTGAGGGCGTCCGCACCGATGTGCGCGTCATCTGCCTGCCCTACCTCATCACCGACTGGTACATCGACCAGATGAAATCGAAATACTACGAGAGCGAGCCAGTGCCGTTCAGTATGAATCACAGCCAGTACGAGACCGGCACCCGCGACCAGTTGCCTGTGTACGACAAAATCAAGGAATCGGTTGAGCTGAAGGATGTCATCAATTTCATTGCGAGCGACAACCCGCAGACACGCCTGACAACCAACTACAACGAGGCCATCGACTACTTCCCGACCAAAAAGCTGAAATTGACCGTCGATAAGGAGAAAGTGCTTGCCACTGGCGCTGTGAAAGCCCAGGATTCGGCGCTGATTGTCGATGAGATGACGTGGAGCCTGGCATCGCGCTACATCTTGAAGAACGACCTGATGATTCTGGACCTTGTGGCCAACGCCAACTGGGAGCGCCCGATTTACTTTGTGACCGTGGGCCCGGGCAACGACACCAACATCCGCGACTACTTCCAGTGCGAGGGCTTTGCCTATCGCTTGGTTCCAATCAAGACCAAGTACGATATGCAGTCGGTTGGCCGAATCGACACCGACCAGCTCTACGACAATATGATGAACAAGTTCCGCTGGGGCAATATGGGCGACCCGAAGGTTTATCTCGACGAGAACATCCGCCGCACCATACAGATTGTGAAGCTGCGCAACAACTTCGGCCGTCTGGCCATCGCGCTCAAGCAGGAAGGCAAGGACGACAAGGCCATCGAGGTGCTCGACCGCTGCCTTGAGGTGCTGCCTGTTGAGAAGATGGCAGTCACCTATTACGACTCGCGCTTCCTCGACGCTCTGTTCGCCTGCAACCATCCGAAAGCGTCGGAGATTGCCACCGGCATCTTCAACAACGCCTACAACGACCTGCTCTTCTACGCCAAGCAGCCGATGCCGTTCTATGCGTCGAACGAGAACAAGCGCCAGATGTGTATGGTGAACGCCCAGTGGGTGACCGAAACACTGCGCGAGAACAACCGGAACGAGCTTTACAACGAGTTGCAGACGGTGTTCAACGAGATGTACAGCATCTACAGCGGCAATCTCACCGTTAAAAATCTTGAAGAGCTGCAACGCAGATAGTTGCGCTGTTTCAGCATATCAAAAAAGCTCCGGCAAACGTCGGGGCTTTTTTTGTGGATAAAACGTAGCATTCCAACTCCCTATCTTTATAAATTTGCGCCACAAGTAAAAAACAATGCCAAACCGCGCAATATTCGCACAGATAATCATTCCCGTGCCTGTGGCCGGAACGTTCACCTACGAGGTGCCAATCTCGATGGTGGAGCGCGCCCGCGTGGGGCAGAGCGTTATTGTGCCTTTCGGTGAAAAAAAATTCTACACCGGCATCATCGCCAGCCTGACCGAAACACCGCCTGAGGGTTTCAAAATCAAATCGATACTCGACATTGCTGACGACCGCCCCACCATCACGGCCAAGCAGCTTGAGCTCTGGCAGTGGACCGCCACATATTATATGTGCCCCATCGGCGATGTGTATAAGGCCGCCGTGCCGGTTGGTCTGCGCCCCGACAGCCAGTCGAAAGTGCTGCCGGTGAGAGAGAAAGAGCCATCGGCCGACCAGCTTGGCAGCGATGAGAGCGCGGTGTTTGCGGTGCTCACGCGCGACGAGGAGGCCACCATTGAGCAACTGGCAAAAATCACAAAACTGAAAAACATTATTGCCGTGGTCAAACGGCTGGTTGACAAGGGTTTCGCGCTGATAACCGAGGAAGTGCGCGAGTCGGCCAAGCCGCGCCGGACAAAGGTTGTGCGCCTGTCGGACCGCCTTGCCGACGCCGATATGCTCAACCGCACAATCGCTCTGCTCACCGTCAAGCAGGGGCAGGCGCTGCGCTGGATTGCCGATTTTCTGGGCGCCGACGCTTTCCGCGGAAAAACGGTGCAGATGAAAATCGCGCTCGAAAAAGTACCGACCACACCAACGGTGATGAAATCGCTGATTGACAAAGGTTTGATTATTGAAGATACCGAAGACACTCTTCTGCCCGACACCAGTTGCGGCATTCAGGGCATCAACGAGCTGAACCAATATCAGCAGCAGGCGCTCGACGAGATTCACAAGCAGTTTGAGATTCTGCAAACCGTTCTGCTTCACGGCATTACGGGCAGCGGTAAAACCGAAATATACATCCATCTGATTGACGAGACACTGCGCGCCGGCAAACGGGTGCTCTATCTGCTGCCCGAGATTGCGCTCACCACGCAGATTGTGCAGCGGCTCAAGCGCAACTTCGGCAACAAGGTGGGCGTCTATCACTCAAAATACTCATCAACAGAGCGTGTGGCGCTTTGGCGGAACCAATTGTCAGGCGAGCGGCCCTATCCGATTGTGCTGGGTGTCCGCTCATCTATTTTTCTGCCGATGGACAATCTCGGCCTTGTGATTGTCGACGAGGAGCACGAGAACAGCTACAAGCAGTTCGACCCCGCGCCGCGCTACAATGCCCGCGACCTTGCCGTGGTGCTGGCAATGCAACATAAGGCAAAGGTGCTGCTGGGCTCGGCCACGCCGTCGCTCGAGAGCTATTTCAACGCCAAGCAGGGCCGCTACGGGCTGGTTGAGCTGACACACCGTCACGGCGCGGCGGTGCTGCCCGAGATTGAGATTGTGGACACCAAGCTCGAACGCCGCAAAAAGCTGATGAAGCAGTGTTTCAGCCAGACATTGTTAAGCTCAATCGACAACGCGCTGTCGAAAGACGAGCAGGTGATTCTGTTCCAGAACCGCCGCGGCTACAGTCCGTTTCTTGAGTGCACCGAGTGCGGCTACGTGCCCAAATGCAAGCACTGCGACGTGAGCCTGACCTATCACAAGGGCATCGAGCGGCTGGTGTGCCACTATTGCGGCTACTCGGTAGCGGCCGTCACCACGTGCGACCATTGCCACCAGAGCACAATGCGGCTGGTAGGTTTCGGCACCGAACGCATTGAAGATGAGCTGAAACAGATTTTCCCGCAGGCCACCATCGCCCGGCTCGACACCGACACAACACGCACCAAGCACGGCGGCGAGAACATCATCCGCGACTTTCAGGAACGCCGCATCAACATACTGATTGGCACGCAGATGGTGTCGAAAGGTCTCGATTTCGGCCACGTGAGCATTGTGGGCATTCTGAACGCCGACAATATGCTCAGCTTCCCCGATTTCCGCGCCTACGAGCGCAGCTTCCAGCTGATGGCGCAGGTGAGCGGCCGCGCGGGGCGCAAAGACAAGACTGGCAAGGTGATTATCCAGACATCGAACCCCGAAAACAGCATCATCCGCCAGGTGGTGGCCAACGACTATCAGGCGATGTATGACACGCAGATGGCCGAGCGCACGCAGTTTTTCTATCCGCCCGTGTGCCGGTTCATCTACATCACGCTCAAGCATCGCGACCGCCAAACCGTTGAGAACGGCGCGCGCGAGCTGTTCGGCCTTGTGAGCAAAGTGGGCGGCATCACGCCACTCGGCCCCACAACGCCCGCCATCAACCGCATTCAGAATCTCTACCTGATGAACATCACCATCAAGCTGAGCAAAGCCGATACAATGCAGTCGAAACTCGGGTTGCAGCAAGCTATCGATTTCTTCTTGCAACTGCCTAAATACAAGAATGTTATGATAATGGCGAATGTTGACCCGATGTAGGATTTGATTGAAGCCCCGATAGCTATCGGGATGAATAATTGAAGGATTGAAATTTGAATAACTGAAAGCATTTTAAACCCGCAAAACTTTAATACAACGAGCAAATGCGCACCATACTGACAACCATTTTAGCCCTTTTCGGCTTGACCGCGATGGCCGGCGACGATGCCACGGTTGTGAAAATCGATGGCAAATTCTATTCAACGCCGATTGTCACCGCCGAAGGGAATCTTGTGATTGCGTCGCATAACAAAACCATCTATCTGTTTGACAGCAAGGGGCAATTGAAAAATTCGTTTACCGCCAAGGGCTGGTTTCACGCCACGCCGCGCCAGCTCACCGACGGTCAGATTGCCATTGGCTGCTACGACCGATATTTCTATTTTCTTGATAAAGACGGCAATTTTGTGAGCCGGATTAAGCCCGGCGGCAAGATTTTCACCGAGCCTGTCGAGCTGGGCAGCGTGATTGCTTTCGGCACCAGCCGCGGCCGCGTGGCGTTCTACAACCGCCTGACCGACTCGCTCTATTACGCCCGAGTGCGCGGAAAAATCATCCACGGCTCGCCATTGGCTCTGAGCGACAGCAGTGTGGCCATCGGCGGCAACGGCAAGCGGCTCTGCATCATCGGTGCCGACGCCAACCTGAAGGCGCAGCTTAAAACCAAAGGTTGGATTATGCACTCGAAACCCGCCAAAACATTTGACCATCAGGTTGTTATTGGCACATACGGCAAGCGGCTCTACTCTGTCGATACGCTCGGCCGAGAGCTCTGGCAGCGCAAAGTTGGCGGTCGCATCCACAGCTCAATCCTGCAAACACCCGACAGCAACATCGTCTTCGGTGCGTTCGACAGTTACATCTATTGTTTCGACAGCCGCGGCCAACTCATTGAGCGTCAGCCGACTGGCAAAAAGGTTGTTTCGTCGCCGGCGATGGTCAACGACACGGTTTTCGCCATTGCCGGAATCGACAAGAGCATCTATCTGCTCACCTCCCGCGGACGGCTTTTGGGCAGCATCAAATGCGAAGGCAGCTTCTTCTCAACGCCCATCGCAATGCCCGACGGCACACTCTTTTGCTGCACAATGAAAGGAACTCTGTATTTTATTGATAAAAAGGCTGTTGACGATATTGTCACAGGCCGCAGAACTGTGGTTGAGATTGAAGCCGGGCGGTACGATTACAAATACTGACAGCGTATTGTCAGGCTCACATCCCTATCCAAGCGGCGCCCACAAGTTGCTCGTAATCAGCCGTTGACGGGCGGAAGAAAACCAAAAACAGATAATTATTGGCTGTGGCCGAATGTGAGCCTTCAAAACGTTCCATATCCACTTTGCCGTCGTGGTAGGTGCGGCAGACGTAGATGTAGTCGTAAACGCCCTGTTTGAGCCGCAGGTCGCCTTCATAGAGCTTGGCGGCGAAGTTGTAGCGCATCTGGTTGTCGCTGCTGAGCTGCCAGTTGCAGAACGCGCCGCACACAAACACATCGCCGTCGAGCACGGGCTCGGTTTCGAGCGTGGGGTGCACGTAAACGTAATCGGCCGTGCGATAGTGGTCATCGGCATTGTTAACCGATTGAGCATAAACTATATACTGACCGTTCTGGTCGGTCTCAGAGAAGTAAGGCTTAAAGGCGCGGCTCTCGTCGGTGGGCGGCGTGATATGGAAATATGGCGCCACGTAATCAACTCTGTTATAATTGATTGGCGCTTGCCGCAGATAGCGAAGGTCGAGACGGCGGAACTCATTGCCGCCAGCCATCAGCAGGTTGCCGGCATAGGAATAGACCAAACGGTTGCCAACAATCTGCTTTGGTTTCAAATCGGTTCGCGATGTGTACGGGCAACCATTCTGCAAAACGCTAACATTCAATTCGTTGAAAACATCATTCACCATCAGTCCGCTGTAATCGACGCTCAACCTGACATCTTGCGCGTGGCGCTCGCTAACGCTGCCTGCGGGTTTGGCCACTTCGGCTTCAATGCCCGTAAGTTGCTCATATACAAGGATTGACGCCTGCGCCACAATGCTGTCGGGATGACCGGCCATAAAAACCGCCACATTGTAACGGCCCGAGAGCAGCATCTGCACATCGCTGTTAGGCAGGCAGATACGGTAATTGACATAGTCGGTTGTCGTTCCCGACGATGGCGAGTAATCGGTAACCGCATTCACCGCAAAGCCGCTCAAATATTCCGACGGCTGCAAATCGGACGGCTGGCCGTTGCGGTCGCAGTGCGTGACGCTGTATTCAAGGTCGAGAATGCGGCTCGTCAGGCAGTCGAACTCAACCACAATGCGGTCGTCGCTGTTAAGCTCGATGACCGGAAGCAACGTTTCATCGCCTTCGACATAGGCCCGCAGAGTGGCCACAACGGGTGTTTGAGCCGCAGCACCCAGCCACGCACTCATCATCAAAGCGACCGCTATACACCTTATGCTTGTCATGTTGTTGTCAATGGTTTACAAAAATAATCAGCCAAACGATACGGAAGAGTTTTTTTTAAGGGATTGTCCTATTTATGTGTTTCCGTCTGCTTGCGCACTACTTATAAGTGTTTTTCCAGCTGGAATAATTTACGATAGTTTGTAATAATTACTCGTAAATTTCAATCGAAATGGCATATTTTTATGCAAAATACTAATAAAATATTGATTTTTGTGCCGTGAAAATTGAAAATTGAAAAAATTAATGATTGCAAGTTAAGAAGGTTTACGTTTAAGTTTTCTGTTTTGCGTTCTAAACTCTAACCTTCTCAACTCTAAACTTTTACAACAATGGCTTACATCAACGAAAACTTCTTGAAACTACAGCACCGCTACCTTTTTGCAGAGATTGCGAAGCGAGTGGCGGCTTACAAGGCCGAAAATCCGCAGGCCGATATTATCCGTCTGGGCATTGGCGACGTCACGCAGCCACTGGCGCCGGCGGTGGTTGAGGCTATGCACCGCGCTGTCGACGAGTGCGCTCACGGCGAAACGTTCCGCGGCTACGGCCCTGAACACGGCTATAACTTCTTGATTGAGGCTATTATAGCGCACGATTTTGAGCCGTGCGGCGTTCATCTCACGCCCGACGAGGTCTTCATCAGCGACGGCGCCAAAAGCGACACGGGCAACATTGGCGACATTTTGTCGTCGGCCAACATCATCGGCGTCACCAACCCGGTTTACCCCGTCTATGTCGATACCAACACAATGGGCGGCCGCAATATTCGCTATATTCCTTGTAATGAAGCGAATGGATTCACGGGCGACATCCCAACGGAAAAACTCGACGTGGTTTATCTATGCTTTCCGAACAACCCCACGGGCGCCGTCATCACGCGTGAGGGGCTGCAGCGCTGGGTTGATTACGCTTTGCGCAACGACTGCCTGATTCTGTATGACGCTGCCTACGAGGCATTTATCAGCGACGCTGACATTCCGCATTCCATCTACGAGATTGAGGGGGCGAAGCAGTGCGCCATCGAGTTCCGCAGTTTCTCAAAGACAGCCGGATTCACGGGCGTGCGCTGCGGCTATACAATCATTCCCAACGAGTTGAAAGTTAATTCTTTGAGTGGTGAGCGTGTGGCGCTCAACGGCATTTGGGACCGCCGTCAGTGCTCGAAGTTCAACGGCGCGTCGTACATCTCGCAGCGTGGCGCGGAGGCCGTTTTCAGTGCCGAGGGACAGAAGCAGATTCGCGCCACCATCGACTACTATATGGCCAACGCACGGATAATCCGTCAGAGCCTGCAAGGATTTGGTCTTCAGGTGTTTGGCGGCGAAAATGCACCCTATATCTGGGTTCGCACGCCCAACGGCACCGACTCGTGGTCGTTCTTCGACCGCCTTCTGCGTGAGGCTCAAGTGGTTACAACACCCGGCGCGGGTTCCGGTGCAGCCGGCGAAGGCTACATCCGCATCACGGCCTTTGGTACGC
>JAEEGK010014252.1_pt1 | contig 17786 bp, 9 predicted proteins | sample 8958771 | NCBI WGS metagenome assembly JAEEGK01 (sample SAMN16246547, study PRJNA631951) | gut metagenome | biome: gut microbiome; feature: rumen; material: SC-attached | host: Bos | place: Iran: Karaj | collected 2018-10
TATTACTTATGAAATATATTTTAATTCATTTCCTTTTGGAAATAATGCAAATGATCCTATTGATATTTATAGAGAAGTTATTAATAAAAATTTAATTATTAAAAATGGTGATTCTAAAGTAATTCAATTAATTAAATGTTTACTTAAAAAAAAAGTTAATGAAAGAATTTGTTCTCTTGAAAAAGCAAAAAAGTTAATTTTGTTTAAAGATTTTAAATGGGATGATTTAATTAATTTTAAATTTGAATCTCAATATTGTCCTTATGTTAAATATATTAAAGATATGAATAAATATAATGTTAAATATTTGAATTATGTTAATAATGAAAGTGAAAATTGGAAAAGTGAAAATTCTTCTTTTAATAGTGATAGTTCTTCTTATTCTTCTTTTGATGATATTGATATTGAGTATGATTCAAGTTGGGCGAATAATTTTTAAATTGATTTTTTTTTGTTTATAATTTTTGTTTTTGTCAATTTTTTTATTTTATAATTTATTTTTTTAAAGATAAAAAAAATAATTAAATTTAAATTAATTATTGTTAAAAAATATTAATGTTTTAAATAATATAAATATAAATAAATTTAATATTAAAAAAAATTATATTATATTATAAAATAATAAAAAATGGGTTGTAGTTGTGATACTCCAAAACAAGAAAATGAAACACAAATAAATGATGAAAATTTAAATATAATAAGTAAAATTTAAATAATATTTTATTTTTAAAAAATAGAATTAAAATTTCAAGAAAATCCAAATTTACTAAATTCATTAATCAAAGCCCAAAGTAATATTCGTGGGCATCAACTTAGAAACAAACTACGAACATTAAATCCAAATTCAGTTTCTCTTCCAATTCAAAACATTTCAACAAACTATTCACCAGTTCAAAGTAATTTAATATCTCAATCAGAAATTCAATCTTTGTTCGAAAAATATTCTCCTCTTTCAGATTCAATCCCAGTTTCTTTAAAAAATTCTGTCGAATATGAAAATCATGCAGTTTATTACGGAGAATGGAATGATAAAAATCAAAGACATGGAAGAGGTATACAAATTTGGACAGATGGAAGTAAATATGAAGGTTATTGGCAAAATGATAAAGCAAATGTTAAAGGAAAATTAATTCATGCAGATGGAGATATATACGAAGGAGAATGGAAAGATGATAAAGCTCATGGATATGGTATATATACACATACTGATGGAGCTAAATATGAAGGTGATTGGAAAGAAGATAAACAAGATGGGTATGGAAAAGAAACTTGGCCTGATGGAGCGATGTATGAAGGAGAATATAAAGAGGGTAAAAAATGTGGAAAAGGGATTTTTAAATGGGTTGATAATAGTGTTTATGAAGGTGAATTTTATAATAATAATATTAATGGAAAAGGAAAATATGTTTGGGGTGATAAAAGAATTTATGAAGGTGATTGGGTTAATAATAAAATGGAAGGTCAAGGTACTTTTATATGGCCTGATAATAGGAAGTATATTGGAGAATATAAAGATGATAAAAAAGATGGTTATGGTACTTTTGAATGGAGTGATGGAAGGAAATATGAAGGATATTGGAAAAATGGGAAACAAAATGGAAAAGGAAAGTTTTATAATATTAATACTCAAAAATGGAAAAGTGGAATTTGGAATGAAGGAAAAAGAGAAAAATGGATAGATGATGATGAAGAAAATAATAATAATAATAATAATAATGATAATAGAAATGATAATCCTAAAAATAATGATAAAAATGAAAATAATGATAATGATAAAATTTTTGATTTCAATGATAATAATAATAATAATAATAATAATGAATAAAAAAGAAATTTTTTATATTTTTATATAATTTATTTTCTTTATTTAATTTTTCATTTAAATAAATATATAAATATATAAATACATATGTAAAATAAATTTAATTATTATTTTTTAATAAATAATAAAGAATTTTTATTTAAAAAAAAATGATTAATAAAGGTTCATATTCCAGTCTTTCTTCAAAAATAGATAATAATTTATTAAGTAACCCAATGAATTTCAATAGTGTAGAAAATCGTAATGAAATTCTTTTAAAAATTTCTGAAGATTCAGATAAAAAATATAACAATAACGCAATAACATTAAGAAATATTCATAAAACATATTTAATCGGTATTGAAGGTGTTCCTGCATTAAGAGGAGTTTCTTTAAAAATTCGAAAAGGAGAATTTTTAATTATTTTTGGAACTTCAGGAGGAGGAAAAACAACAATGTTAAATATAATAGGAACAATAGATGCTCCAAGTAGAGGAGATGTAACAATAGAAAATAAAATAATTAAATCAAACACAACAGATGAAGAATTAAGTGCAATTAGATTAGATAAAATAGCTTTTGTTTTTCAAAGTTTTAATTTATTTCCTAATTTAAATGTTTTAGAAAATGTTGAAATTCCAATGAAAATAAAAGGAGTTCTTTCATCTTCTGAAAGAAGAAGCAGAGCATTAAATTTATTAACTAAAGTTGGATTACAAAATCGTTTAGGTCATTTTCCTAATCAATTGAGTGGAGGAGAACAACAAAGAGTAACAATTGCACGAGCATTAGCAAATAACCCTGAAATTTTATTATTAGATGAACCAACTGGTGATTTAGATACAAAAAATGCGGATATTGTAATGAATATTTTGATGGAATTAAATTTAAAAGAAGGAATTACTATGATTATGGTCACTCATGATGTTGGACTTAAAAATTATGCTCATAGAGTTGTGAAGGTTGTTGATGGGAAAATAAATAATGAATTTTTGGTTGATGTTAAAGATAGAGAAGAATGTGTTAGAAATTTATTTGAAAGACTTGATAAAAAATTAGGAATTAGAGAAGGTGTGAATAGTAATAATATTTTAAAAAATAAAGATGAAGAAGAAGAAAAAAATGAACAAAAAAATAGTAAAACTGTTTATAGAAAAATTGATGATTATCCTATAAAAAGATTTAAATTACAAAATAATAATAATAATATATAATTTTTATATTATTAATGTAATTATATAGAATGTAAAAATATTTCTTTAATAATAAAAATTAATAATAAATATTTTTTATATTCATATTTTAAATTAAATTAAAAGAAAATAATAAAAATTCATTCAAAATTTTTAAATTTTATTTATATTTATTAATTTATTTTTAAATTCAAAATATCATATAAATAAGTAATATATAAAATATATTAAATAGATATTATTTTATATTTATAAATAAAGCATTTAATCTTGACAATTTTTAAATTTTATATCTAAATATAATTTAAATGTAGAAGTTATTTTAGTAACTTTATGAATATTTTTATTTTTTATTTTTTTAATATTTTTTAAGAATTTTTCATAAGTCCAATCATAAATATTTATTTCTTTATTACAAATAGGACATGTATTTTTAAGTTTATTAAATAAAAATGCAATACAAAAAGTATGAAATTCATGATTACAATTAATTCTTTTTCCTTTTAATAAAGGATTTTTACATATTTGACAAATAACATTATCTTTTTTATCATAATTAACATCGTTAAAAGTTCTAACAATCATTCTATAAAAATCTTTTTTATATTCATAATGAGCCATATATTTAAATGTATCAATATTATTTAAAACCATCAAACCAAAAATAATATAATTATATATATCAATAAAATAAAATATACATGCAAGAATATATTTTGTACATATTACTAAATACATTATAAATTTATATCTCATAATAATATATTTATCTTTATTTTCCATTGAAGTTTTACTAAAATAATAATTTATAAATCTCATATCAAAAATTTCTAATATTTTAAAAAAAATATAAATTCCTTTTCCTAAAATAATTCTTCTAGTTGCTGAATTATTTGAAAAACATATTAATTTATATGTTATAAAAGTAGTTAAAAAATTGATAACATTAAAAAAAATAAGAATTTTTATTTCATTTTTAACATTTGTGAATTTTGTGCGTTTAGAAAAATATATTAAAAATACTGTTTGTATAAAAAATAGTGTTGCAATTAAATTAACAAAAATAAAATCAATTATATTTTTAAAATTTAAATCTTTACATAAATATAAGCATATTAAACAAAATAATGGGGAAGAATATATTTTTTCTACTAAAGAAAATTCTATATTATATCTTTTAATATTAAAACTTAATTTAAAAATATTATAAAATGAAAATAAATAAATATAATAATAAATTATTATCACAAAAATATAAAATTGAATTGAAAAAAAAATATCATTAAAAGCATTTTCTAAAAATTTAATTAAATTATTATTTGAATATTTATAATTATATAAATAAATATTAAATAAATAAGGATACATAAGTAAAATATTTGAAATTATAAATATTGGAAAAATCTTTAGTAATTTTTTTGACAAGAATGGGTTATTATTTTGTTTTGTAAATTTTGATTTCATTAAAATATTTTAAAAATTTTTTAAAAAATTATTTATTTAATAATAATATTATTATTAAAATTATAATTAACCTATTTAAAATTTATATTATTTAAATAATATTAAAATTTGAATGGAATTATATTAACACAAAAGAAACTAAAATTGATTATTATATATCGTTATTAAAAAAACCAAATTCATCAAAATTATCATCAAAAAAAAATGAATGTTCATCAAAATTGTGAATTAAATCAAAAGAATTTTCAAAAGTATTATTTTCTTCTGGTCTGTCAGAATTAAGATTATTTTCTTCAATTTGAATATCATGTTTATCTTCATTTTCATTATCATTAATTAATTTAAAAGCAACTTCTCTAATTATTTGAATATATTCATCTAAAGTTTTTTTATCAAAATAATCTAATTGTTTTTGATATTCTTGATTTAAAAATCCTTCAAAATTTAATATGTTTTTATTTTTTTGATTATTATTAATAAATTCTATATTTTTTTCTTCTTTACTCATATAATAATTTTTAAAATAATTTTTTACTTTTAATGATAAAATATTTTTTATTTCTGTTTCATTGCTTTTTAAAATTTTTTCAACTACAGTAAGATTGTGTTTATATGAAATTGATGAATACCTTTTTAAAATAACAAATGATTTAAAAACATTTTCAATAGTTAAATTAAATAAATATTTTGAATTTGGTTCGTTCAATTTTTGTAAACAAATATTTTTGAATAATTGATAATTTTTAATAGATTTTTTTATTAGATAATTTAAATGAATAATTAAAAAATACCTGAAAAAATTTATAATTAATTTTGTTGTAATATTATATTTATCAAATAAACTCTTTTTTGATTTTGATTTTTTTTTCTTTTCATCAGTTGTATTATCAGTTTCTTTATCAATTAAATCATTATTCACACCATTCATAAACTTCACACATTTTTTATTAGGATTTTCGTTATATGAAGAGGGGTTGATTTTTTTATCATTTTCTTGCTCATTTTCAAATAAATCCATTTATAAAAAATTATATTTGAGTTTAAATAAAAAAAAAATAATTTTTTTTTTCCCATTATAATTTTTATATTCTGAAAAACAGGAATTTTTTTTTATAATAAAAAGAAGGAAAAAATAATAAAATAAAGAATTAAATTGAAAGTAAAATTTACTATTTTTTAATATTAACAGAAAAAATATAAATTTAAATATTAATAATTTTCATTTACAAAATCTTTTATAAAAAATTCATATTCTAAAAATAGTTTAATGTTAATTAACATATATAATTATATTATTTTATATTATTATTATAAATTATTTAATAATTTTTATTTTTTTATTTTTTCAACTAAATCTAATAAATCATCATCATCATCAATTGCTTTTCTTTTTTTCTCATTTTGATAATTTAAATCACTTTGTATAGTAGTTTCTCCATTTTTTATTTTTTGAGCTAATCTTTCTTTTAAAGTTAAAGGAGCTTTAAATACTTCTTCAATTTCTAATTGTTTATTTTCTTTATTTTCTTTATTTTTATTTTTATTATTTTTTCTTTTTTTTTCATCATCAATAAAACTTACATTAGTACTACTATTATTATCTTTATTTTTATTAATATTTTTTTTTCTTCTTCTTTTTCCTTCTTTATTATTTTTTGTTTTATTTTTTTTCAATTTATCTGCAGTTAATCTATCTTCTTCTTCTTCTTTTTCATATTCATCTAAAGCAATAATAAAATTATCTAAATCATTAATCCATAATTGTTTTTCTGAACAATTCATTAATGCATCTAATTCACTTTGTTTTTTATTCTTTTGATTATTTAATTCTTCAACTCTTTCAAAAGTTAAAGACCAAAGATTCATTGTTAATAAATAATCATATTCTTTTGCTGGAATTTTTATTTTTTCTCCATTTTCTTCTTCTTCTTTTTTTTCTTCTTCTTCATTTAATTTATTTTGATTAATCAATTCCATTTCTGTTTCTATTTCTTCTTTTGATTTAATAATAATTTTTTCTAATTTACTCATTGGATCATATTTTTTTTCATATAATTCATTCACCAAAACAGCTCGTTTTTTCTTATTAATAATTAATTCTTCGTTTATTACTTCTGTAATAAATCTAACTTTGTTATTTAAAATAGCTACATCTCTTTTTAAAACTGAAATCATATGTTCTCTTCTTTTTTTATAATATTCCAATCTGATTACATAAAATTCATCAAAAATATTTTCAACTGAGTCATATCTATGAATTTGTCCTTGAGCATTAAATAAAACCATATTTTTAATTGAAAGTGGAGATTGTAAATTAAAAGTTTTTAATAATAAACTTTCATTTTCTCTAAATTTACTTGCAAATTCAGGTAAAAATTTAATTTCAAAATTAATTCTATTATTAGTATGATTTTGTTTAATATCTTCTAATATTATTGGTTTTTTCATTTTTTCCTTTTTTTCTTCATCTTCATTATTATTTCTTTTCTTTTTTTTATCTTTTTTTTCTTTCTTTTCACTTTGACTTTTTTCCATTTCAACTCCCATTAATTCTTGCAAAAAAATATAATAATCTTTTGTCCATTTTTTAATAGGAATTTCAGTTATATATAAAACATTAGGATCTTCATCACTCCATTTATATTTACCAGTAACTAAATAACTTCCAGGTTTTTTATCATCAGGTAAAATAGTTCCTTGAAAACCTTTATACCAAGGATGAATCTTTTCAAATTGACCTCCATTTAATTTATTTTTTATATTATTTACAATATCTCTTGGATTAAAACAAGGAACATTAGTACTCCATCCTGTTCCTATTCCATCAGAACCATTTACTAAAATCATAGGAATAATAGGTAAATAATAATTAGGCTCTATTTTAAGTCCTTCTTCAACTTGATAATTCATTAATGGTAAATCATTTGAATTAAAAATATGTCTCGTTACTTTATTTAAATTAGTATGAATATATCTTGCTGAGGCACTATCTTTTCCTCCTTGATTTCTGCTACCAAATTGTCCAATAGGTAATAATAAATTGATATTATTTGAACCTACAAAATTTTGAGACATTGCTACAATAGTCAATCCTAAACTTTGTTCTCCATGATGATATGCAGTATGTTCGGAGATATATCCTATTAATTGATTGACTTTTATTTCTTCTCTTAAATTTCTTAAAAAACATCCATATAAAATTTTTCTTTCTGAAGGTTTTAAACCATCACATAAACTTGGAATGCTTCTTTGATTATCGTATAATGAAAATAATATTAATTCTTTATTAATAAAATCTTTATATGATAATGTTTCTATATCTAAATTTATATTTTGATTATCATTTGGATTAAAATTCATTAACCAATTTTTTCTATCTTCTGCTTTTTTTTTATTAAATGCTAAATTAATACATTCATCATCTTCATCATTTTTATATTCAAAATCAATTTTATGTCTTTCAATATTCGAAAAATATTCTTGAGCTTCTCTTCCGGTTGAAGTTCCTAATCCTTTATAATATTTAATTTTCCATAATTTTAAATTAATATGGTTACTTTCTACCCATTCTTTATATTCAGGTAGAGTATAAAAAGAAAGAACTTCATTTTTTCTTGTGGCTTTTATAATAGGTGTTATAAATTCAGTCATGAAACCATTTAATTTTATTAAACTTGGCCAAAAAGTATGTATAAAATTTATAATCAAACCTTTTATATGTGAACCATCAACATCTTGATCAGTCATTATCATAATATGACCATATCTTAAATTTTTAACATCTGTGTAATTTTCACCTATTCTAATTCCTAATATTTTCATAATATTTTGAACTTCTTGATTTTTCATTATTTTATTCATTGGTAAGTCTCTTACATTAAGCATTTTACCTCTCAATGGAAAACAACCATAACTATCTCTTCCTACTACTTCTATTCCACTCATTGCTAATGCCTTTGCTGAATCTCCTTCGGTTAAAATTAATGTACATTTATCTGAATTTTTTGTTCCTGCCCAGTTTGCATCATCTAATTTTTCTATACCTAATAATCTTGCTGTTTTACGATTTTTTCCATTTATTTTTCTTAAACATTTTTCTTCTTCTCTTGTTTTTGCATATCTTAAACAACGTTCTGTAATTCCTGATTTTAATACATTTTTTATAAAATTATCTGAAAATTCAAAATTACTTCCAAATTCTTCTTTTTTTGTTGTTAAAGTTTCTTTAGTTTGACTATTAAAAGCTGGATTTTCTATTAAACTATTTACAAAAATCCAAATATGTTGTTTTACATGTTGAGGTCTAATTGTAAGATCCTTATTTTTTTTCTGTAGAATTTCTAATATTTTTGATATAATTTTATCACATACATAATTAACATGCGTTCCACCTTTTGTAGTATTTATACTATTTACAAAAGAAACTTGTTGAAATTGAGATTCACTTAGACTAAATCCAATTTCCCATCTTTCATTTGGTTGTTCAAAAACAATCGGAGGAAATTGTTCATCTTCTTCTTTTGAAGATTCTAAAAACATTTTTATATAACTTTCAAAATTTTTAATATTCAATTTTTTGTTGTTATAATATACTGAAACTGTTTTAGGTGTTACTCCTGCCATATCATACACTCTTTTTTGAAATAATGCTATTATATCATCATCTAATTCCGTCATTTTGAATTTTTCTAAATCTGGCTCAAAAGTTATACTTGTGTAATCTTCTTCTGAGGATTTTTCTATAATTGGTTCAGTTTTTTCTAACATATTATTTGAAAATATTTGTTTATAATATTTTTTTCGCTTAGAATCTACTGTTTCTACTATGAATTTTTTTGAAAAAATGTTTGTTAATTTTGCTCCATAACCATTTCTACCCCCCGTTACTTTTTTTATATTATCATCATAATTACTACTTGTTAATAAATTTCCAAAAATTAATTCAGGAACATAAATATTATGATCTTTATGAATTTTAACTGGAATTCCTTTTCCGCCATTTTTAACTATAATTTCATTTTTTTCTCTATCAATATTAACTCTTATATATTTCATATTTTTATCTCCTATTTTTATAATTAATATATAATATAATTATATAATTTTTTACTTTGAAAATTATCTGCGGCATTTACTAAAATTTCATCAAATATTTTGAATAAACCTGGAACATATTGAACGTCTCGATATTCTAATTTTTCTTCAGATTCATTGTAAACCCATAATGTTTCTTTTTGAAATTCCAAACTGCCAACATATGTGTCAGGTCTACTTAAAATATGTTGATATGGTGTGAGTTTTTTATATATTTCTTCTACAGTTCTTTTATCATCACTCATTTTTTTAAGTTGAATTTAAATTTAAATTAAATACTAAATTTTTTAATTTATTATTATATATTTTATATATTTTAATTTATATATATTAATTATTTATATCTTATTAATAATTTAAATTAAATAATTAAATATTATTATTTTTTTTTATTTATTATTTAAATTATTGTATTCAATATAAAAAAAATTACTATTGAACCAACAGTAAACATTCCTAATTTAGTTTGTAATAAATTTAAAAATCCTCTTTCTTCTCTTTTTTTTAATTCATTTATATCAATATTAGCTAAAACTTCATCATCATAATTTTCATCAGGATGATGTCTTAAATCTAAATTAATTTTTTTTTTCTCAACATTCAACATTTTTCTTTTATTTTCTTCTGCCTTTTTTTTAACTTCAGCATAATCAGTTTCTATTTTCTTTCCTTTATATAATAAAATTCCATTTATTTTCGGATTATCTTTAGAACCTTTCAAAAATTTAAGTTTTAATTGTTCATTTTCATATGCATAATTACATTCATTTCCATTAAAATAAATTTTATTATTTTTTAATATAAATTCAACATATTCATCATATGCATTTCCTTTTCCAACTTTTTCATAAATATCTAAATTTTTAACAACAGTTTTTTTTCCCAACGCAATATCAAAAACTTTCTCATTTGCTCTTGTGAAATAAACTTCAGAAAATTTTAATATTAATGTATAAACTCCATCCCCTTTTAAAGGTAAAGAATATGTTAAAGTTTCAGAAGACCAACGTTCAGTTTGATATATAATCATATCATCTGTATTGCTTATATCATAATTCATTCCATAATCGCTTGTTTTTCCTCCATCAAAAAATTTATCTGAAGAATATGAAATTCCTGCTTTGTCTGTGTAAGGATAACCTCCACAATTAATAGCATGAACTACTTTTGAGGGATCTAATTTAGATGATGATATTAAAGGTAATATTAAAAGTAATAGAAAATGTTTTTTGATTGATGATGACATATTATTTTTTTTTTAATATGTATATTATATATATTTTATTTAAATTATTTAATATATATATTAAATTTTTAATATGGAAAATGATGAAAGTGTGATTAAAGATAATAATTTTATTAAATATAAAAAAGTTGGAATTTTTGGGAGTAAAAATGTGGGAAAAAAAACTTTTTGTAATTTTTTATATAAACTTAAAAAGAAAGTGGAAGTTATTAATGATGATTTAAGTAAAAGTAGTTTTGTTTTTGATGATTCTTCAATATTTTATGAAAGTTTTCAATTTGTTTATAATTCAAATAATTATTATATAAATTTAGTTAAATTAGATTTAGATATGAATAATAAAGAAATTTGTTATGAAACTTATTTATATTCTATTCAAATTATTATTTTAGTTTTAGATATTACAAATTTAAATTCATTTGAAGACATTGAAAAATTTTTAGAAATAAACAAAAATAATATTAAAAATGATATGAAAATTTATTTAATTAGTAATAAATCTGATTTGCAATCGGAAAAAAGTGTTTCAGATTTTGATATAAAAAAAATAACAAATATTTATAAAAATATAATTTGTTTTGATTGTTGTTTTTCAGAATTAGAAAATAAATTAGAAAAAAAAAATAAAGAATTTTTTGATGATTTTTTAAATATTTTAAATTCACCTTCTTTAATTTATATTCATAATCCAATTAATTTAGCAAATTCAACTTATTCTGATAATAAATTAAAATTGATTTTAATTGGTGATTCAACAGTTGGAAAAAGTTCTTTTATTCGAAAGTTTTTTGAAAATAAATTTTTTTTTAGTTTTATTTCAACAATTGGAATTGATAATCAAAAAACTTTAATTAAAATTAATGATAAAATTATTAAATTAGAAGTTTGGGACACTGCTGGTCAAGAGAGATTAAAATCTCTTTCAAAAAAAATTTACAGTAAAGGAGATGGTTTTTTATTGTTGTTTGATTTAACTAATGAAAATAGTTTTAAAAATTTGAAAGAAAATTGGTTGAATGAAATTGAAAAAGAAAATGGTTTAAATATTAAAGATAGTAATAAAAAAATATGCATTTATATAATCGGAAATAAATTTGATTTAACAAAAGAAAGAACAATAAGTTACGAAGAAGCTAAAAATTTTTGTGATGAAAATAATTGTAAATATGCTGAAATGAGTTGTTTTACAGGTTTAAATGTTTATGAAATTTTATGTAATATTGCAATTGATAGTTATAAAATTAATAAAAAAAATGACATTGGTTTTTCATTAGATGACAATAAAAAAGTTTTAATTAATAAAAAGAAAAAAAAATGTTGTTAATTAGAATATTTAAAATTATTAATAAATTATAATAATTATTATTAGATTTTTATTATTATTAATAAATAAATAATTTTATATTATTATAATAAAAACATAAAAATACAATAAAAAAAATATTTTTTATTTATAATTTTAATTAATAAATAATTTACTTTCTTTTTTTGGAAATTTATAATACATAATTTTCAATAATTTTACAGCGTTTTTATAATTATTTTCAATTGCTTCTTTATTATTATTATTTTTTATACTATTTGAATATTTTTCTTTAATACAATACAAAATTTTATTCTTAAAAAAATCATCAAAATTTTCATTTTTTCTAAAAAAATTCGTATAAAAAATATCATTTATTTCATCATAATCAACACTTTCATTAAAATTCCCATTTTCAATAATTCTAACAAAAGCTTTTGCATAAATTTTATTATCTTCGCCTTTCAAACCTTTTAACAAACATTTTAAATAAATTTTAATAAGATTGTCAATATTTTTTTCTTTTCCTCCATATTCTTTTAATCTAATTTCTGTTTTATATCTATATTCACCTTTATTATTTTGATCATTTTTTAAATTTATCAATTCTTTAATTCTATCTTGCGAAGTATCTAACCAATTTTTAAACGGTTTTAAATAAAATTTCAAAGGTTCCGGAAAAAATTTAAAAAATAAATTTCCAATAAAAACTCCTTTTTCATATTCTTTTAAATATTTAGCTATTTTCATTATATTAAAAACAAAACCATTCATATTATGAATAGAATCCCAAAAAATTCTTTTATTATTGTTATTATTATTATTATTGTTATTATAAATATTTTTAATTGTATTATCTAAAGGATCAATTTCATTTATATTACTATTGCTATTGTTATTATGATTGTCACTTTCAGTGTAAAGTTCTTCTTCGATGTTTTCCATACTATTATTATTATTATTATTTTCATTATTATCATTTTTATTATTATTATTATTATCATTTTTATTATTATTATTATTTGAATTATTATTATTAATTAAATTATCTTCATTTATAATTTCTTCTATTAATTTTAATCCATATTCTAATCCTTCTTTTAATCTTCCTAAATAAATTGCTGTTTTTGACACATATTTTAAACAATAAAAATAATCTTTTTTAAAGTAATTTTTTTTCTTTCTAAAAACTTTATAACTATTAATAAAATATTGATACGCTTCATAAAATTTAAAGTTTTTTTCAAAAAACAACGCAACATCTCTACAAAGTTTTCCATAAAAAACATTCAATTCACCAACAGAATTTTTAGCTATTTCAATGCTTTGTTGAAAAAACATAAAAATTTTTTTTTCTTCTTTTCTATTAAAAGAATTTTTATACATCGCTTTAGCAAAAGTGCTTTTTAAAATACTAATAAAAATATGTTTAGAATTCCAATAATTTTCAAGAACTCTTTCGCAAGTAAAAACAAAATTACTATCAGTATTAATAGATTTTAAATTATTAATATTATTATTATTATTATTATTTTCATTATTATTATTATTATTATTATCATTTTTAATTTTATTAATTGTTTTTGGCTGAAATTGTGAACGTAAAAGTCCAATGAACATATCAAAATTTTCTTCGAAAATTGGTGAAATTTGAACTGGAATATTATCGTTTATTTGTAAATTTTTATCGAATTCTTTTATAAAAAGTGATTGAACTGAAGAACCTTTTTTTTTTTCTAAATCCCAACTTTTTAAAAATTTTAAATAAAATAAATAATAATAATTCTGAGAAATTTTCTTTTTATACAAATATTTTTCCGCAAAATAATTCAATTTCGCTTGATTATAAGTCAAATCACCAGGAAAATACAAACTAAAATTATTTTTCAGCGGAAGCGCAATGAAATTTTTACATAAAAATTGCGAAAAAGAAAAATACGATGTTTTTGTTGAAGTTAAAATATTTTCAAAAATCGCACTTTCTATTTTTTGATTTCCAACTTTTTCTAAAATGCTTGTTAAACCATTTTGAAATTTAATTCCAGTATGAAATTGAATAGCAGAAATCAATGAATAAATTGACATACTATCTAAATCACAATACATAAAAACATCTTCATTTGTAATATTGTAATTAATTCGAATTAATTTTATTATTAATTGCCATAATTCAAAACTATTTTGAATTTCCGTCCCGAAAATTTCAAGTTTGTTTTTTATCGTGCTCGTACTAAAAAGCAAAGCAAAAAAATTACTAAGAATCGTCGATTTAATATTCGAATTAATATTATTATTACTAACATTATTATTATTATTAATATTATTATTATTATTATTATTATTAATATTATTATTATTGTTATTATTATTAACATTTTCATCGTCTTTTTTATTTGAATTTTGCGTATTGTTATTTTTATATAAATTTTCCTTCAAAGGAAATTCTTCATTATTCATATACAATCCAGTCACTTCAACGCCATTGTAATATAAATATTTCATTCTTTCAACAGGTTGAGTAATGCTCTTTAAATATTCATTTCCGTACAGAACATTAAATGTCAATGGAACTCTATGTAAAGTTGTTATTAATTCTTTAATATTCGAATAAAAAACATTAATGAATTTGTCAAAAATTGGTTGTGCTAATAAAGAAAAAATAATTTTCTTACAAACTCTTGCGAACATTTCTATTAAACATAATTCGCGAATATGAGGAATTTTTGTTTGCTCTGCGACTAAACCTAAATAATGTAAATTTATTCCATAGTAATGAAAACATATTTTTAATGTTTCGGAATTGTATGGAATTAAATATAAAGAATCTAAAGCGTTTAATAAATATGTAAAACGAATGTTGAATGTTTTTTGAGAATTCAATTGAATTTGTTTGTTGTTTTGAAAAGTGTTTTTTTTTATTAAAGAAATTGTAAGATTGTGTGGATTTCTATTGTTGTTATTATTATTATTATTATTATTAGTATTAAATTTTGTGTTTTCTTCTGAGAAATTTGTGTAATCTTTCATTGAACGATTACGAAATTTTGAGAAATTATTTTCTTCGATGTTGATGTTATTTTCATTTTCTATGATATTATTATTATTATTATTAAATAAATTTTTTGCTTCTTTGTTAATGTCAATGTTTTGAAAAACGATTTCTTCTCGATAGAAAATTTGTTTGTTTGTATTTGAAATAATTTCTTTTGGAATCATCACATCAAAATACATTAAATAATAAAATGTAAAATTAATGTGATTTTTAATAGAATCGTCTTTATAAGAATTAAATTTTAATTCATTTTCATTTTCTATTTGATTATTATTAATATTATAATTTTCGTTATTGATGATTTTTTTAATGCATTTAACAAAATTATTTTCGCTTTGAATGAAAGTATTTAAATCATTTTTATTTAAATTGTTATTATTATTATTATTATTATTAAAATTTAAATTTTTTTCGAACGTTTTTAAAAAATCATTCAAAATCGTTTCAATAAATTTTTCTAAATTAAAACCTTTTTCTTCACTAATAAATTTACTACTAATATTAATAGCAACATTATGTAAATCCAAATTTTCATTTAAATTATTATTATTATTATTATTTTCATTATTTTTAATATTATTTTCATTATTTTCATTATTTTCATTATTATTATTATTATTATTATTATTAATATTAATAACATTATTATTATTTTCGCAAATGATTTTTTCCAACATTTTCAAAAAATAAAATTCATTTCCATTATTATTTAATTTCATTGCTTCTAAATATTCTTCGCTTACGAAAATTTCACTTTCGCAATAGACTCTAAAACCATTGAAATCAATGACACAAGCGAGAGGAACATTAGGAAAATCATTAACATTTTGATCTAAATTGCTTAATTTAAATAAAAGATTTTGAAAATAATCTTTTTGATTAAACATTTTTTTAATTTTCTTAAATTTTCCTTTTGTTTTTATTTCTTTATTTTTAATAAAATATTTCAAATCATTCCAAGTCACAGTAAAATTAATTCCCCAAATGCTATACAAAAGCACACTATTATTTTCTTGTGCGAAATAATAAGGATTTGGAAAAACAAACGGATGTAATTTTTTATTTATTTTTATGTCATCAGGAGATTCAAATGAATTTAAATCGAAAATTATTTTTTTAACAATTTTTTCACAGAATTTAATAAAAATATTATAAGTATAATAAATAGCTAATTCTAAAAAAATTTGATGTTTTGCATTGTCTTCTTTTGTTCTTTCTTCGTTTATTTTTTCGTTTTTTATTCGATTTTCACGAATTCTTTCTTCTTTTGCTCTTTCTTCTTTTAAAAGTTCTTCTTTAATTTGTTCTTCTTTTTCTTTTTCTTTTTTTTTGTTTTTGTTTGTAAGATTGTTTAAAAGAGAATTTTTTTTTTGTTCTTTTAATTTTCGTAATAATGAACTTTTTTCACGTTCGATTTTTTCTTTTTTTTCTTTTTCGATTCTATTCAAAGATTTTTTATTTTCAATGAAAATTTTGTGAATAATGTTGTAATATTCTTTAATAAATCCTTGATACAAAATAGAAATGAAATGAATTTTGTCTTTTTCATCTGAAATTTCGATTTTTTTTTTCTCTTTTTTTGTTTTATTATTATCATCATCGTTGCTATTATTATTACTACTTAATTTGAAATTTTTATTGTTGTTATTAATATTATTATTATTATTATTAATATTTTTTAGTTTTTTTTCATTTTCTTTTTTGATAAAATCATTAATTAATTTTTTTGCGTCTTTTATTGTTTTTTTAAAACATTCTTCTTTTGTTTCCATAATCCAAAAATTTTCAGGTGATTTTTTTTCTTTTTCAGTTCTTGCATCTAAATTAACAATTTTAATTGGTGCTTTATTAAAACTAGAAATTTTTTCTTGTTTTTGAACTTCGTATTTTTGAAAATGAGATTTTAATTTTTTTTCTTTTTCTGGTAAATTTTTCCATTCTTTTATTAATTTTTTATACAAAACATGATCGTAATCATTATTTTTAATTACTCTGTACAAAGAATTTAAAATTTCTATAAAATTTTTTGTGTTTGAATTTTTTTCAACCATTTGAAAATAAGAAATTCCTTCTTTATTTATAAAAAGAATTCGAGATTTGTGTGAATAACCTTTTTTTCCTAATTTTTTTACTTTGAAAATAAATTCTAATGATTTTTTTTTTGATTGTGTGTTGATTTCATTTGAATTATTATTATTTTCGTTTATGTTTTCGTTTGATAAAATTATTGAATTATTTTCACTTTTTTTTTCATTTGAATTTTCATTGATTTCGTTTGAATTTTCGTTTTTGTTTTCGTTTGAAATTTCAAATTCTTTTTCATTTTCTTCGTTTGATGAATTATTATTATTTGTGTTTTTCTTTTTGTTTGTGTTTATTATAAATTCATTTTCTTCTTCATTTTCATTTGAACTATTTTCAAAATTATTATTATAATCATTATTTTTATTATAAATTTCACTTTCATTTTCATTTGAATCACTGTCATTTTCTTTCATTTAATTTAAATTTTTTTTCATATAAAAATAATATTAATATTTATACAATTAAAATTTAATTTTTAAAGAATAACAATATGTTACAATTTTTTATAATTAATAAATATTTATTTATATTTTTAATTAAAACATTTT